>Ga0256406_1002411_pt1 | contig 26453 bp, 19 predicted proteins | sample RumenRJG_03DNA_FD_185986 | JGI IMG/M metagenome (GOLD analysis project Ga0256406, IMG submission 185986) | Bovine rumen microbial communities from Lethbridge, Alberta, Canada - RJG_03 | ecosystem: Host-associated > Mammals > Digestive system > Stomach > Rumen | place: Canada: Alberta | collected...
CAAGTACAGGCTCCATTGCACATAAAGTGTAGTTGGTGCTATGGACATCCATTCCGATTTTGACTATTCTATTCATTGGTGACCTCCTTTTGTATGTGGTAAACCATTCTGCTATGCTGGCTAACAACCATAGTATAGTGGCGAATCCACGTTGCTACAAATGTGAGGTCACTTCATATTATCTAAAAGAGAATAAATTTCTGCTTTTGCGCCGACATCCACTCCTTTAGTCGGTTCATCCACAAAAAGGATAGCCGGCTTCCTCACAAGCCATTTAGAAAGAACAACCTTCTGCTGATTGCCACCTGACAGTGTATTCACCTTTGTGTTGATGGATGGCGCTTTGATAAGAAGCTTATCGAACATATCCTGGCAGCGCTGATTCTCATCCTTTGCATCGATAAAAGGACCCTTTCCGGCCAGCTCCTTAAGGCTCGCCAGAAACATATTGTCCCTTATGGATAGCATCCAGACAAATCCGTTCAGTTTTCGTTCTTCTGTAACGAATCCTATTCCGGCATTTATCGCATCAACCGGTTTCTGGATGCGTACCTCTTTTCCGTTGATAAAGACTTTCTTGTGAACACCCGTCTGAAGCTGTCCGAAGATGCCGGCAAGCGTTTCACTTCTTCCTGCCCCTACCAGACCTCCTATTCCAAGTATCTCCCCCTTATGCACATTAAATGAGATATCGTCAACGATATTTTTTCCTTTTATCGTTGGATGAGGTACGGACAAATGTTCCACCCTCATTACCTCCGGTCCGATCTCGGCATCTGCTTTGGGATATAGATTTTCAATTTTACGACCGACCATCTCTTCTATCAGTGTCGACTCTTCCACTTCATGTATGTCATGGACGCCGATCGTATGACCATCACGAAGAACCATCACCCTGTCACAGATGTTATATATCTCGTCAAGTTTATGAGATATATAGATGCAAGACACACCTTGCTGCCGCAGTGAATTCAGTATTTTCATTAGCTGTTCAATTTCTGCATTAGCCAAGGCTGATGTCGGCTCATCCAGAACAAGTATCTTCGGATGTTTGATGTACGCTCTCATAAGTGCAATCATCTGCATCTGACCACTATTCAACGTACCTACCCTGTCTTTCGGTGAGGCCTCGATACCGATCTGATCAAGAATTTCTTTAGATTCTCTGTGCAGGCGTTTGAAATCCACGAAATGATGCTTAACCGGAAGATTATGAAGAAACAGGTTTTCTTCTATGCTGCTTTCAAGAACCATATTGATTTCCTGATAGATCATCTCGATTCCCAGGTTCTGGGCAACTGCAACATCCGTTATTTTTACAGGTTTTCCATTGTAGAGGATCTCCCCTTTATAGGTTCCGTAAGGATACGTCCCGCTCAGGATCTTCATCAGTGTAGATTTGCCTGCACCATTCTCCCCGCATATCCCAAGAATCTCTCCCTTTTTTAACTGCAGTCTTACTTCATTCAGCGCAATGACACCAGGGAACTTTTTGGTGACATCTCTCATCTCAAGAATATACTCTGACATTTTTTATCACCGCCGTTTCATACCTTGCTGCTGAGTTTCTGACGATATTTATCAATCGCAACAGAGATAAGAAGAATGACGCCAAAGATCAAGTTCTGCCAGAAACTGTCTACACGAATCAGGACCAGTCCATTGCTGATAACAGAAAGCAGAAGGCATCCCAGTATTGAGCCTACTACCGAACCGTTTCCACCAAACATACTGGTTCCTCCAATGATGACCGCAGCCATCACCGTCAGTTCAGTTCCTGCTCCTGCTGTAGTCTGAGCACTTGAAAAGCGGGAGGCCATCAAAATTCCTGCCAGTGCCGCAAAAACCGACACCATAATATGGACTTGTCTGCGTCTTCTTCTAACTGGAATTCCTGCAAGCCGCGCCGTTTCAGGGTTGCCGCCCACAGCAAATAAAGATGCCGCCAGTGGGTGTTCCGAACGTCATCTCTCCTGGATGCTCCGCAGATCATTGTGTTCTGGTTTGATGAGACCAGATCGACGGATGTCCTCCGGGAACTGTTCGGGGACACGGAAGGTCTTGTTATCATCTGCGACGCGTATATCTCCTACCAGACTTTTGCAAAAGAAAAGGGAGATACGACCATAGCGAATTGCTACACCCACGCTAGGAGGAACTTCACGGACATCATCAAGGCGATTCCCGGTTTTAAAAATCTCACAGAGGAAGAGCAGAACGAGATCCTGTCCTGCCGCATCGTCAGAATGATCGACCACATCTTCAAGCTGGAAAGAGAACTGAAAGACCTTGACGCTGAAAGCAGGCTGACAATGCGTCAGGAAAAAGCGGTCCCAATGGTCGATGAACTTTTCGATTTTCTTCGTTCACTTCCGGATTCGGACTTTGACAAGAGCAGCAAGCTTTACGAAGCCGTGAATTACATGAAAAACCAGGAAGACAGGTTTCGGGTGTTTCTCCGGGACGGCAGCGTTCCGGTCCACAATTCCAGCTGCGAACAGGCGATCTTCCCCCTCTCTTTAGAAAGGAACAACTGGAAATGCATCGATTCCATCGACGGCGCAATCACACTCGGCTACTATTATTCCCTGACAGAGACCGCCAAAGCGAACGGAGCAGTACCGCTCTACTATCTGAAATATCTTTTCGAACGGCTGCCAGCGCTGTTTGAGGCATCCGGAGGAAAACCGGCGCCAGAATCGTTTGACGTCTTCATTCCATGGTCCGAAGACTACCGGTCATACGAAAGAAAGGCAATCGACGATCTGAGTGAAACTTTGAAGCAATGGAAACCGGCCTCGTAACGGAGGCCTTGTTTCCGACCCTCAAAAACAGCCGAGTGGGAGAATATGCATTTTTCGTGCATCCCTCCAAAAGTGCAAACTCTTGAAAAGGAAAACGGCTCATCTCTGGACCGTTTTTGTTTTTGTCAACCGCATCTACTATCTACCGGTTACAATGTTTCCGGGCCGGTCTAGGACATTGTTTCGGCCAAGGTGCAGCGCTATTCCAAGGTATTCTTGACACGAGCCTCCAGCGCGCATGCTTCATATGGAAATGCGGCAAAGCGCTAAATGCGATACTTGCCAGAGGCGAAAAGATTATCATGTGCGCACCTAATGTCAAGAACCTTCCGTGGAATAACGCTGCAATTCAATAGCCGTGACTACTGCAATTGTAGCCGGATAATTGAGCCCCCACTCGCCAGTCAATACGGCCGTCTGCCCCTTGTGTAAACAGCAAGTACTTTTGCTGATGAACAGGGACGTGGTTCTATTTAACGCTTGCGGTCATCTCATTGTGCGAACATATGGTTTCCCCAGGGATGCGGGATCAGAATCGTTCTTCTTCACTGCGCTGATGATAAGTACTATCACAGTCAGGATATATGGCAACCCGGAGAAAAACTGTGTCGGCATCTTAACTCCGAATGCCTGCATCTTAAACTGAAGGGCATTTGCTGCACCAATAAACACGGAAGATAGAAATACTCCAATGGGATTCCGGCGTCCGAAGACAACCAGAGACAATGATATATAACCACGGCCTGAAGTAATATTTTCAGAGAATACACCTAGTTGCCCAAGGGTCAGATAGGCGCCTCCTATTCCACTCATGATGCCATTAAATGCTGCCGCAAGATACCTGGTTTTATATACAGATATTCCTGCTGTATCTGCGGCTTGGGGATTCTCTCCTACAGCAACAAGAGAGCTTCCCCATGCAGTCTTTTTCAGAAAAAACATCATGGCGATAATGATAATATAGAGAAGGTACACGACGATATCATTGCTGAAGAATGAGCGTCCAATCAGAGGAATAGACGACAAACCTGGTATTGTTACCTGTTTCAACGTATCGATTTGCGGATATGATGATGCATAATGATTCACCAGCAGTTGATAGAAGAAGCTAGTCAGTCCCAGAGCAAACATGTTAAAGGCTGTACCTATTACGTTCTGGTTTCTTCGAAGATAAATTGCGAAAAAAGCCTGACCAAGGCTAATCAGCATTCCTGCCAACGCTGCTGTCAGAAATCCAATCAGAAGGCTTCCAGAAAAATATGCAGCAGTAAATCCAAAGAACGCTCCGCAGAGCATATTTGCCTCCAACCCAATATTGATGACTCCAGATTTCTGTGAAATGGCTTCTCCTAAAGACGCATAGGCAAATGGAATCCCCATTCGAACAGCTGATGTCAGGAAGGATGTGAAAAAGTTCAGATTCAATACAGGTGTCATTGCACCAGCCCCTCCTTTTTCTTTTCACTCGGATGAAGTTCTCTCCAGATAGCTGGAAGGTTCCCACATAGAATCATAAGAACAATAAATCCAATAATGATGGAAACGATTGCATTAGGAACCCCTAATGAACGCTGCATGGATTCTGTTCCGACTTGCAGCATAGCTAGTAGAATAGAAATAATAAGCACTCTCACAGGTTGGTTGCCTGCTAATAGTGCAACCAGAATTGCAGTAAAGCCGTTTCCGGAGGATACTCCTTCTAGAAGGCGGTGTTGCACGCCAAATACTTCGTTAAATCCTGCAAGGCCTGAAAGGCCTCCTCCAATAATCGCAGAAAGGACCAATGTCCTGTTTACCGGAAAACCCGACACATATGCAGCTCTTCGGCTAGTTCCTACCATCTTCATTTCAAAGCCAAATGTTGTCTTATTCAGGAGAAACCACACTAGGGCAACTGATGCCACAGCAAGAATGATTCCTGCATGAAGTCTTGTAGGGTGAAGAAGAACGGGCAGGCATACGCTTCCCGGAAGAGAAGCTGTCTGCGGAAGTGAACTACCCGGTTCCTGAAGAATGCCGCGAATTGCAATGCCTACAAACATCGTGGCAATGTAATTAAACATAATCGTATTCACAGTTTCAGAAATTCCCAGGTAGTTTTTCATCAATGCCGGCAGGAGAACCCAGATACCTCCTGCAGCAAAGGCCGCCAGCGCGGCAATAACAGCGCGAAAGCTTCCAAGCTGCTCCGGAAGGAGAAAAACAACCGAAGTTGATGCAAGTGCTCCCATATAAAACTGACCTTCTGCCCCAAGATTAAAGAAACCAGAGCGAAAAGTGATCGCAATACCTAATCCAAGGAATATTAGTGGTGTTGCCTTTACGAATACCTCTGCTATTCCATTTGCCGTACCGAAGATTCCCCAGCAAATAGCCTTTACGGCAGCAAGAGGGGAAGCACCAGATACAAGAATCAGCACAGTAAACAGAAGGAACACTGCCCCAATGCGTACCAGTAAAAATATGGAACCTCCCGTATCTAATTTTTTCACCTGACTCATATTGCCACCTCCGAGAGTTTCCGTCCTCCCATCATCAGACCAATAACTTCATTTGAAAGGGATGAGGTGTTTTCAACAATTCCCATCACCTCGCCACCATGCATCACTGCAATTCGGTCGGACAAAGACAATATTTCTTCCAGATCCGTAGAAAACAGAAGGATACTGCACCCCTGATTTCTGCGAACCATAAGCTGATTTCTAACGAATTCGGTTGCCCCGATGTCAAGTCCTCTTGTTGGTTGACAAGCGACGATTACTTCACCATTGGACATTAGTTCCCTCGCCAGAAGAAGTTTCTGCTGGTTTCCTCCAGACAAAAGCCGTATCTTTGTATCCGGCCCCGGAGTCTTGATCTCATATTCTTCTGTTAGTCTCTCGGTTGTTTTCCTTATTACTGGAAAATGAAGAACTCCATATGACGAATATGGTTTTCGGTAATAAGAGCGGACTACAGCATTTTCAGCAACAGATGCATCCATGATCAGTCCATCCCGATGACGGTCCGAGGGGACATATGATATCCCTTGTTCCCATCTGTTCCGGATATTGCCATGGACAGGCTCATCATTGAGAATAATATCCCCCTCTGACTGTGTTCTGATTCCTGTTATGACCTCTGCCAGTTCACTCTGACCATTTCCGTCCACACCAGCAATGCCCAGGACCTCACCTTTCCGCACCGTGAGGTTGATATGGTCCAGTACTTTTCTGTTTCCCTGCCGGAGCGTAATATCATGAAGTTCTATTGCAATATGACTCTGATCCGTATGTGCTCTTATCTGTTTTTCAGCCATCGAATTGCGGCCAATCATGTAACGGGACAATTCCACTTCATTTGTTTCGGATGCAGATACCGTACAGATATTCTTTCCGTTTCTGAGTACGCTGATTCGATTGCATACGCTCATAACTTCTGACAGATTATGTGCGATTAATATTATGCTATGGCCTTCTTTTGCAAGTGTTCTGAGAATATTAAAAAATTCCTGTACTTCCTGTGTTGTTAGTACAGATGTTGGCTCATCCAGAATAAGTAGCTCTGCATTTCGGTAAAGGGCTTTCAGAATCTCAACTCGTTGCTGCTCTCCAACCGATAGTTGGTCGACCCGACGGTTCAGATCTACTTCCAAACCATATTTTGCGCAAAGGCTTTTTACCTTTGCTTCTTCATCTTCTTTATGGACAATTGGATAACCAGGAAGGCGCAGTCCAAGCAGAATATTATCCAAGGCAGTCATTTTTCTGACAAGCATAAAATGCTGATGCACCATCCCGATCCCTGCTGTGATTGCATCTTCCGGCCTTGTGATCTCAATCGGACTTTCCTTCCAGAATACCTGGCCGCCATCTGCTCTATAGAGGCCATAGAGGATATTCATAAGCGTAGTTTTGCCTGCTCCGTTCTCTCCCAGAAGTGCATGGATCTCACCCTTTTCAACGGTCAAACTTACCTGGTCCAGAGCTTTTACCCCGGGAAAAACTTTTGAAATGTTCTGCATTGAAAGCAAGCCCATTCCTTTACCGCTCCTTCCTGCCACAGTATTGATTGGCTTCCCTTATTCCACTGAGTTTGCCGTGATAGATACAGAAATTGCCGCTGCCATAGCGTTGGCAAGCGGCAACCTCTTTGTTCGCTTAAACAGAAATTATGAATACTCTATCATGATAGCTTAGTCATCGGAGGTCTGCTCTTCAATAACAGGAACCACAAGAGATCCATCTATAATCTGCTGTTTCAGGTCTTCAATTTCCTTCTTCACATCATCTGGAATCTTATCTTCGAAGCTATGATAAGGAGCAAGATTCACAACCCCGTCCGCAAATCCATACATATGCTGACCGCCCTTAAACTCGCCCTTCATGGTCTGCTCAACAATCTTCAGCAGGACATCGCCATAGCTATACATATCTGAGCAGACAACTGTGTCAGGAGCCAGAGCATTTTGATCGGAAGCGGCTCCCATAGCAAGAGCCCCTCGCTCCTCGCAGGCTTTAATTGCTCCAGTCCCGGCAGTATTAGCCCCATGGCCGATTACATCTGCCCCAGAATCAAGCATCGCAATTGCCGCTTCCTTAGCCATATCCACGTCTGTAAAGGAATCAAGATAAGTGGTCATTACTTTAATCTCGGGATTTGCTGTCTTAGCCCCAAGTTTGAAAGCCTCAGCAGGCTTTATAATTGAAGGTTGGGCTGGTCCGGCGACAAACCCGACTATTCCACTCTTTGAGAGCTTCGCAGCCAGATATCCAAGCAAATAACGGCTCTCCTGATTCGCAATCTGGCAGGACAGAACATTATCTGCCTCTACATTGCCTTCAAATACTACAAAATCTGTATTCGGGTATTTTTGCGCAACCGTCATTGCTGGATCCCCAAACTGAAATCCCAGTCCAATAATCAAGTCATACCCCTGTGCAGCATAATCATTAAGGGCTGCCTCCATATCTGTTGTCTGGAGATTTTCAGTATAAGAGATATCGATCCCATACTTCTTCTGAGCAGCTACAAGTCCATCATATGCCAGCTGACACCAACCATTGTCATTTGCTGGACCCGTCAAGCAAAGTGCAACCTTGATATGTTTCCCCTCTGCCTCTGTGCCGGCCTCCGTTGTGCCCTCCGCCAAGCATACTGACGCAAGCATAACAAGTGACATTAGCACTGCAACCATAGACAACACAATTTTTTTCATAACATAGCCCCTCCTTTTCTAATGTTAATCGAAAGATTGCTTTCAATTCGAAATTATTATAAAAAAATGGACTTTCCTTCATGTCAATGTTGTTTTTTGACTCATTTTAGAAAAAACATAAAGTTGGCTATATGTAAATTCAGCAGTAAAATAACAATGTTCCGGCGATTCCTGCCAAGATTGTATTAGAAGAGGATCATGCCATGAAAATAGGAGATTTTTCCGATCTCACAAAGCTGCCTGTGATGACTATTCGATATTACATGAGTCTAGGTCTTTTTTCCCCGCAGAAGGCGGCACGTAATTGGGATTTTACCGAAGATGATCTGGTCAGGGCAGAAAAGATAAAAATCTATAAACAATGCGGTTTTTCTCTGGAAGAGATTACAGAATTGGTGAACCTTGGCACCGATGGCCAATCCATTAGCCGCATGAATACACTTGCCGAAAGTCAGAGGCAAAACATTCTGCAGAGAAGGTTGGTCCTGGAAGATGCGATGGAAAAGCTCAATCGGAAAGTTAATGAACTGGAACAGTATCGTGCCGGTCAGGATAGTCACGGCATCCCCCTGCGATTGTTCGCATTGATTGAATGTCCCTATTGCTCAAGATCCTTGCATTGGGAACATATCTGTGTAGACTATAACCAGATTACAAGCGGAGAGGCTCGATGCTCGTGTGGATTTCATGCTTCCGTGGAAGACGGGATCCTGGTTTCCGGGAATTGCATATCGCCGATTATTAAACCGGTTGATACGAAGATTTTAACGCTCAGGAACCGATCAGCCAAAGATACGACTTACATCGAAGGGTTTAATCAATGGCTGTTTCAGCGGCTAAAAGAGAAGAAGCTTTATCAGAAAATCATCTATGAAGATGTCCTTGATACATACAGTTTTCTGAACAAAAGTATTCCACAGATTCGCAGTGAAGCCCTGTATATTCTCTGTGATACAAGCCTTGATGTAGTCAGGTACTATAAAGAGTGTATTCACAGCTCCTGCCCGGATGCACAAGTATTGTTTATGGCAGATGATGGTATTCACCATGCCTTGAAAAAGAATTGTATCGATATTGTCATAGACTGCGCTTCATCAGAAGTTTACCAGAAATTCGGTTATGCGTCTTCTTCTGCCTGTCTGCAGCAATATGTTCATCCTGATTCCATGATCCTTGGGCGTTTTTCGTGTCTGATTAAAAAACAACCAGGAATCCATAACCCAGAAGAGATCAACGGCATACGTTATAATCTTTCTGTACTTCAAAGAAGTCTGAATGACAGTGGAGTCAGAATAGACGACGAAAAGTATGGCAATGAAAATGTAGATCCCCGTGTCTACAATGGGTGTCTTCCCGGCGACATTATCAAGCCTTATGCTTTTGTAGGACATTGGCAGTGAAGATTAAGCAGCTTTTCCTGCTCATATGTCTCATCCATCTCTTTCTGAAGGGATTGTCTTTGCTTGCTGAAGATCTCAATAAGATGCTGCATATCCTGCGGCTGAAAGGCACTGAACTTCCTATATAGCGTTATTACTTCCAGTATATCCTTCAAAGAAAAGCGCATCTGCTGAAGTTCCACTGCATAATCCATATCACGAATACAGTTACGGTTAAACCGGTATTGTCCATTCTTTACTTCTGGAACAAGAATTCCATACTGAATATAATACCGAATTTTGGATGGCGCTACGTTGTATTTTCTGGAAAATTCCCCGATTTTCATAAATAAGCTCCGAAATAATTAATGGTATCTATCCTGATTTCTTTATTATTTCTATCATATCAATTTGAAATAGTAAAGTCCACTTTAATTGTTATCCGAAAATGACAGATTTCGGTTCTTGACGTGAAGGCAACCCTAACTGATTTACTTTCTACAGTTTATATCAATGACGTTCTGGCATCTCTTCAGGTCTGGACGAATGAAAGTGTTTTGCAGGAAACTTCAGATATGCACATGCAAGAAGGGGGGATTTTGGTCATGGCAAAAATATTATTTCGTAATGTAAAGGCTATTGTGACGTGTGATCCAGATGATTCTGTATATTACGATGCAGATATGCTGGTAGATGGCCCTGCTATTATTAAGATTGGTAGAAATATACCCTCAGAAGGTGCTCTGGTGATTGATGGTCATGATAAATTCATGTACCCTGGCTTGATCAATACGCACCATCATTTTTTCCAGGCATTTGTACGGAATCTCATTACCATTGACCGCCCTAATATGACTGTCATGCAATGGCTTGCAAAAGCACAGGAAACTTTTCAGATGGTGAACAGTGATGTTATTTACTATGCATCGCTCACCGCTATGGCTGATTTGATAAAACATGGGTGCACGACTGCATTTGACCATCAGTATATGGATAATGACGACTCGGAAAGCTGCCCCATTGATCGTCAGTTTGAAGCAGCTCAGCTTCTTGGGATGAGATTTCATGCGGGACGCGGCGGTAGCACACGCAGTATCGCTGAAGGGAGCTTTGTCCCAGAATGCATGTGTGAAACAACGGATTCCTTTCTTTCAGACTGTGACCGACTGATTTCCAAATTTCACGATTCAGGTAAATATTCTATGCGGCAGATTGTTATAGCTCCCACCCAGCCGTTCAGCTGTAAAGAAGAGACATTCATTGAATCTGCAAGACTTGCTCGCAGGCGAAAAGTGAGACTCCACACCCACCTGAATGAAGGTGAGGTTTCACAGATGATTTCACGAACAGGAATGCGTACCTTGAAATGGGCTGAAAAAACAGGTTTTATCGGGCCGGATGTATGGATTGCCCATGGACGTGAAACTACACCGGAAGAATACCATGTTCTTGCTGAATATGGGACAGGAATTGCCCACTGTCCTGCACCGACCTTCTATGGGGCAACAGAGATGCTGAACATCCCTGCCATGAAAAAAGCTGGCATCATTATTTCTCTCGGAACAGATGGGTGTTCGACAAATGAAGGTTCCAACATGCTAGAAACAGTCCGTCTGGCATATCTGATGCAAACATTCCGTAATAAGGACAAGACAGGATGCCCCAGTCCATACGAAATACTAAAGATGGCGACAGTAAATGGCGCTAAAGTATTGGGCAGAACAGATATAGGGTATCTGAAAGAAGGAATGGCTGCTGATCTTTTTCTGATTGATATCGGGACTTTGGAATATGCTGGTGCCCTTCATGACCCAATGAATATCATACCTAAACTAGGAGTAGCCGGACCAGTATGGATGACGATGATCAATGGTCGGATTGTTTTCCGGGATGGCAAACTACCTGGTATTGACGAAAGAAGGCTAGCCAAAGAAGGGGAAGAGGTTTGTACCCGTGTCCTGCGAAATCATTGCGATGTATTTTCCCAACTTAAATCTGTTCTAAGCGTATACGCCAGATGACAAACCATAATGTTTATGTATAGGAGAATATAATGAAAAAGCAAAACTGTGATTTGATGATAGTTGACTGTGATGTTGTCCTTCCGGATTTTTCATTGTTACAGAACGCTGCAATTACTGTAACAGATGGAAAAATCTGTGACATCGGCAATGTCGCTGATATCCTCAGCAAATACACTGCTTCCTCAACTATCAAAGGAGATGGAAAGCTCGCAATCCCGGGAATGTATGACTGTCATACTCATACTGTACAACAGCTTCTGAAGGGCGGTACAATCGATGAACCTCCTATCATCTGGCGAAGGATACTCGTGCCCTATGAGTCTACAATGACGCCTGAAGATCGGTATCAGGCTGCAAGGCTGTACTGCATCCAGGCTCTGAAAGCAGGCATCACAATGTTTGCAGACGCAGGCAGCATGGATATGTCTGGAACGATTCACGCTATAGAAGAGACAGGGATTCGGGCAGCTGTTGCCCGGGTAGGAAGAGATCTCGATTCTGAGCTTCCGGAATCAATGTGTGACCGAACGGCTGACAAGTGCATTCAGGCTCAGGAACAATTATATAAAAATTATCACAATACTTGTGACGGACGTTTAAAAATCTGGTATTCCATTTCTTCCCCTATGTCAGCATCTCCCGAACTGGTGGATGGCATTTCTGCTGCAGCAAGAGAAGGGAAAACAGGCATTCACATTCATCTTGGGGAGCACCCCGCTGAAGTCCAGACCTGTTTAAAACGTTTTGGTATGAGGCCACCTGAATTTATGGCAAAGCACGGCGCATTAGGGCCAAATGTTATTGCTGCCCATTGTATTCAGATTACAGATTTTGATATACGACTCATGGCAGAATACGGAGTGAATGTAATCCACTGTCCCACTGCAAATCTTCAGACGCAGGGTATTCCAAAATTACTGGCCGAAAGAGCAGCTGGTATCAATATAGCATTGGGGAATGATGGAGCCACAACATCCAGGCAGGATATGTTCGGTCAGGCTCAACTTCTGAAATACGTTTGCCAGGCTGTATATGGAACCCCAGTCTTTGAACCGATCGTCCTTCCATTGAAAGAGGCATTCAACATGATGACTTTGAACGGAGCAAAAGCACTTGGCGTTTCCGACGTCCTTGGCTCTCTTGAACCCGGAAAAATTGCAGATATTGCTCTCCTCAACATCGATAAAGTCGATTATCAGCCATCCAGAAACATTCTTCACACCATGATGATGGTAGCTTCTGCTAATGATATTACAGACGTAATAATTGGAGGTAAAGTGATCCTAAAAGATAAAGAATTTACTGAACTAGATGAAGAAAAAATTCTATATGAAGGTAAGGCACAAATGCAAAAGATGTTGCTCGCTAAGGCCGGTGTATAGCTAACATCTGATGAGTTTCGACTATTGGTATTTCATTGTCTCCCAGATATACCCGTGTTCAATACCGTTAGTAAAAGAGAAGACCGGAGCCTATGAGTTCGGGCTCCGGTCTTCGCCTTCAACATACTGGCATAGTGCGCTGTTCTCTTCCTTCCCGAACTGCGAGAAGTCATAATCGAGCCAGTCACAGAGCATATCCCAGATTGATTATAAATCAGGCTTCAATACAGCTACTCCATAAGCTTCTATGATTATCTGTCGATTTACTTTGCGGTCTGTAAGTTCATCCGTATAAGATCCCTCCACGGGTACAACAACCGCATGTCCATTATGGTTGAGCAGAAAGACCGCGTCAGACTTCCCATCAGTTGTACTGACAATCTCAACCCCTGTCTGTGCCCCTATTGGAACCGAAATCTGATACCGTCTGCAAAGGAACCTTGCCATTCTGGTCATAGCATCTTTTTCAAGATCGCATCCAAGATAGTAAACATCTCCCTCGCCGTAATGATTCTCAGTCAAACACGGCTGCCCGCTATAGTATTCTCCTGTATAAACGCCCAAGACTTCCGCAGTACCAGGTGTGATGACATCGCACCAGAGATTTGCTGTTCCTTCGCCAAATACACCTGATACAGAAGTATGCTTCTGGTACTGAGGGTCATAGTCCTCGACTTCAACTCCGGCGATCTTTGAAAAAACTCCAGGGGCAGTCAGAGGCAGCATGGTATTCTCCATACTCTTTATGCCGCTGCGGAAACTGATGACAAGATGTCCTCCCTCTTTTACGTAACTCTCAAGATTCTTCTTCTGCTCTTCACTGACCATGATCAACGCTGGGGCAAAAACGAGATCATATCCAGACAGATTATCATCCGGCTTTACAAAATCTGCCGCAACTCCGAGCTGATAGAAGGCTCTGTAGTAATCAAGCAGGAGGTTGTCGTAACTGAACCCTTCCACGTGCTGATGAACCTTATGACTCCATTCGCTGTCGAAGGATTTCACAATAGCAACTTTGCTCTTCGGAACAAGCTTTCCATATACATGACTGAGTTTCTCCATCTCAGCTCCGACCTGACAGAACTCGTGAAATCTCCGGTTCGGTTTTCCGTCATGTGACAAGATTCCGTTCCAATATTCCTCTGTTCCGAACAGGCATGATCTCCAACGGAAGAAAACTACCGTATCCGCTCCATTTGCAACGGACGAAAAGGCCCAGAGACGGAGCTGTCCTGGTTGCGGTGCGGCTCCAAGCTTTGACCACCCAATCGCAGCTGCCTGTTGTTCCATCACCCAGAACGGCTGATGTTTATATCCTCGAAGAAGCGCATGGTCACGGGATACGCATGCATCTTCAGCGATACCCCATTGGAAATTGACATAATTGTCCCACGCAGTAAAATCCAATGTCTTGCTCAGCTTAAAGTAATCGATTCCTGTCCCAGAATTTACTCCCGCATCCAGCATATTCGTGGTAACCGGGCGGTCACTGTACTTGCGAATAATGTCAATCTGTTCATTCATGAAAGATATGACAGAGTCGGAAGAGAACCGGTCAAAATCCAGCATCAGGGACGGATTCTGACCCTGTGTTCCGTCCGGATCCGCCGTAGTGCAGGCCCCTTCGTACGGCACGATCACCTGAGAAAAATCATTATATGTTTCACTCCAGAAAACAGTCCCATATGTGCTATTCAAGTTATCTATTGTTCCATACTTTTTCTGGAGATATTTCTGAAACTTAGACTGACACTTCTCACAATAACATCTTGTTGTATTCGCCCATCCAAGTTCGTTGTCAATCTGCCAGCATTCAACTGCAGGATGATGGCCATACCGCTCAGCCATCATCGCAACAAGCTTCCTCACCTCCCCGCGGTACGCATCGCTGTTAAAGCAGTAATGTTTTCTTGTCCCGAAAGGTTTTACACGTCCGCGTATATCCTTTTGGTACAGCCGCTCCCCATATTTATCGCACATCCACTTAGGGGGAGTGGCTGATGGAGTTCCAAGAACCACCTTCATATCATGAACCTGCATAAAATCCAGGATTTCATCCATCCATTCAAACTGATATTTCCCTTCTTCCGGCTCATACAGTGACCAGTCGAATTCCCCGATCCTTACAACTTTTATTCCGCATTCATGCATCATGGAAAGATCTTTTTCCCAACGACTTCTCTCCCAGTGTTCAGGATAATAATCCACTCCGATTCGCATACCTGTCTCCTTAGAATTAATACCGATAATAACGACAATGCCGGACGTGCCATCTCTGACACTTCCGGCACCAAATTCTAACTGTTTACTCAAAAACAAACTCTATCTTCTGGAGGTCTTCCGAACGACTACTGTCTCCAACGTATGCTATATATTTAATATTCTCGGTGACAAAGCAGTCTTCTTTTTCAGAGAAATATGCCATGTCCTTCAGGCTGACTGAAAGATCTACTCTCCTGGTCTCACCTGCGTTCAAATCTACTCTCTGAAAATCACGCAGTGTTTTCACCGGGCGGTCCACAGTGCTTCCTTCACAACCGACATACAACTGTACTACATCTGCCCCTTCCCTGCTACCAGTATTGGTAACGTCCACACTGATCTTTGCGATATTGTCAAATACCTTGATTTCAGGCCGGCCAAATGCGAATTTGGTGTATGACAGTCCGTATCCATACGGATACAGCACTTTCTTTCCCTCCTTCTCCATCTTCGCATATCCATGATAATATTCGTATGTAATCTTTGTGCAGTCAGGATCGAAGAATGGATAATCATCTTCTTTTAGGGCAACGGTGTACGGAAGCTTTCCGCCTGGATTCACATCGCCAAACAGGATCTCCGCAAGCACTGTTCCTCCTTCCATTCCTCCATAGAACGGAAGAAGAATTGCTGGTACTTTTTCCTCCCACTCATCGATCAGTATTGCACTGCTGCCAATCAGGGCGACAACCGTATTGGGACAGATTCCCGCCACAGCATTGATTGCATCGATGTCCCGCTGATGAAGACGCATAGACTTGCGGTCCCCGCCTGCTGTCGCTTCGGTTTCCACCTTGGAAGACAGGAATTCACCCTCATCGCTGTGCACATACCCGGCAACGATGACAACTGCATCGACGTCTGCGGCCTGCTTCTTCGCAAGTTCAAGATTCGTCCCGTCATTATAAAGTACCAGTGCTCCCGGTATTCTCTTCATGATTCCAGAAAGCGGAGACACTGCGTAATAGGGATGAACCATCGATGAGCCATGGTCACCGATATTCTGGGCATCTCCCAGTTTCCCTAACACAAGAATCTTCTGCGTTTTTTCGGGATCAAGCGGCAGCACACTATTTTCGTTCTTCAGAAGAACTGCTGCTTCTCTTGCTGCCCTCTTCGCTACCTGAATATGTTCCATGCTTGCAATTACCGATGGTTCATATCTCTGAGGATCTTTTCTGGTCTCGTAATACAGGATGGTTCTCACAATATAGCGGACAGCTTCGTCGATGTCCTCCATCGTAATCCTGCCTTCTTCAAGGGCTTTGGGAAGTTCTTTCTCATAATATGCAATGCAGGGCATCTCAATATCCATTCCTGCCTTGACTGATTCTACAGCCCTTCCCTCATGAAGTGCCCACAGGAAATCTGATATTGTGAATCCGTCAAATCCCCAGCGATCGCGCAGAGTATCTTTCAGGAGATATTTATTCTCAGAGCAATAGCTGCCCATCACGCTGTTGTATGCACACATGACAGAAGCCGCACCTGCTTCGATACACTTTTTAAAGTGCGGGAGATAGACCTCATGAAGTGTCCGCTTGTCAACCTGAACATCTGCAGTGAACCGTGCATTTTCAATACTGTTCAAAGCGAAATGCTTGATGCAGGCCATGACGTTCTGGCTCTGTACACCCCTCGTGAGTGCGGCTCCCATTTCACCAATATGCCAGGAATCCTCTCCATAAGTCTCCTGAGCCCTTCCCCATCTCGGGTTTCGAAGAAGATTAATACAGACGCCACCATAAAAATTGCCGCCTACCGCGCGTACCTCAGCACCAATACATTTGCCGATCTCCTCTTCCAGTTCCCTGTCAAAAGTTGCACCTCTGGCAATAGACACCGGGAAACAGGTAGCAGATCCAGCAACCACTCCTCTCGGGCCGTCTACAAACCGCATATTCGGAACGCCGAGACGATCTACCGCCATTGTTGGATAAGGGTCATGGTTGTAATGAACAATTTCAAACAGGTCATACAGTAGTTTTTCTTCGGTGATCTGGCCGGACATGATGCCCAGTTTCTCATCCAATGTGAGCTGAGGAAGAACCTTCTTCTCTACATAATCACTGATAACTTCCTTACTGCAATTTTCAGTAAGTCCGGTATTTTTTGTTGCCTCTCTCATAGTATTTCTCCAATCATTACTTGCGCTTTGCATACTTTCTCATATCGACGACCACAGCCAGCAGAATGATGAGTCCTTTTACGATGTACTGCCAGTACATGTTCACACCAATGAAGGAAAGGCCATAGTTTATAACTGTGAAGATCAGAACGCCGATGACAACACCGCCAACCGTTCCAACACCGCCGGACATTGAAACGCCGCCGACAACGCAGGAAGCAATTGCATCCATCTCATATCCGTTACCGGTTGTATTGGAAGCACTTCCGATACGACCGACCTCAAGAACTGCTGCAATACCGTACATGACAGCTGCAAGTGCATATGTTTCAATAAGAATTTTCTTGACGTTTACGCCGGAAACCTGCGCCGCTTCAGGATTGCCGCCAACTGCATAAACATATTTTCCAAACTTTGTTTTATTCCAGAGCACCCACATGAAGGCAATCACTGCAATGGCAATGATTGTAAGGTAGGGAAGGCGGAAAGATCCAATCTTGATGCCGCCGGTGCAGAGCTTAGTCAGGTGGGATGTAATCCCGCCAATCGGCTGGGCGCCATACGGCGGACGGTCAAAATAAATCGAAGATGCGCCATAAAGCACAAGCTGCATAGCCAAAGTTGCAATAATCGGTGGAACCTTCAGTTGCGCAACACAGATGCCTGAAATCATGCCGAGTAGCGCACAAAGTGCTACCACCAGCAGAAGCGGCACAATAATGGGAAGCTGCGGTAGATTCTGGTACATACGGTATGCATAATTTACATCCTGCAGAAGCGATGCAGAGATAACAGCTGCCAGCCCAATCATGCGTCCGGTTGAAAGGTCGCATCCACGAACCATAACGACCATTCCTGCTCCAAGAGCAATGATGATACGAGTCGATGACTGAGCAAGAATGTTACTGAAATTCGATACTGACAAGAACCGTGGCTCAATGCAGATAATTGCAATAATGAGAACCACCAGAACAACATATATTATCTTTTCGGTGAGCAGCTTCCTGATTGTCTCACTCGCTGATGACTTCGTTTTCATCACTGAACCCCTCCTGCTGAAACATACTTTGCTGAAGCTTCCATCAGTGCAACCTGAGTTGCCTGGCTTGCCTCAAAGATACCTGCCTGTCTGCCATTGCTCATTACAAGAATCCTGTCACAGACACCCAGAAGCTCCGGCATTTCCGAACTGACCATTATGATACTCTTTCCCTGGGCAACCAGTTCATTCATAATCTGATAGATTTCGTACTTTGCGCCGACATCAATTCCTCTTGTCGGTTCATCAAGCAGCAGGATATCAGGGTCTGTAAGCAGCCATCTTCCGATGATCACCTTCTGCTGATTTCCTCCGGACAGGGTCCCGATCTTTGTCTTTCCACCGGGAGTTTTTACATGAAGCTGACTAATTTCCCTGTCTACTTTCTGCTGTATCAACTTATCGCTGAGAAGGCCATTGCTTCTGTAAATATCAAGATTTGCAATGACCATATTGAAATACACGCTCAAGTCTGCAAAAATTCCATCTCTGCGGCGTTCCTCAGTAAGCATTGCAAAACCATTTTTCATCGCCTTTTCCGGAGTGCTGTTGTCCAGCTCCTTCCCGTTCATGGTGATAGATCCTTCGCCCTTTAAGCGTATCCCAAACAGTGTTTCCAGAACCTCTGTTCTTCCGGCTCCGACCAGTCCTGCAATTCCGAGTATTTCTCCTTTTCGCAGTGTAAAACTTACATCTTTGAACTTCGGGGTAGCCGTTGAAAGATGATCGACAACAAGCAGCGGTTCACCCGGCTTTGTTGCTCTCTTCGGATATCTTTCTTTCAGCTCGCGCCCGACCATCAGTCGGATGATTTTGTTCGTATCCAGGTTTGAAACAGGCTCCGTTGCAACCCACCTGCCATCACGCATAATGGTAACTTCATCTGAGATCTTCATGATCTCTTCCATCTTATGGGATATGTAAATGATGCTGACACCTTTTTTCTTCAGCATTCCGATAATCTTAAAAAGATGTCCGACCTCATCTTCTGTCAAAGAAGAAGTCGGCTCGTCCATCACAACAATCTTCGCATCGTAGGAAACCGCCTTTGCTATCTCTACCATCTGCCGGTCCGCGACCTGAAGTTTTCCTGTCATGATGCGCGGGTCAACATGTATGTCGAGATCATCAAAGATCTTTTTTGTGTCATCATACATCTTCTGATGATCCACAAATATCCCTTTCATTGGGAACCGGCCGAGCCAAATGTTTTCCATAACACTTCTGTCTAGAACCTGATTCAGCTCCTGATGCACCATGGAGACATGATTGCGGAGTGCTTCCGCAGGATTTTCAAAACTCACTTTCTGTCCGTCAAGGATAATCTCTCCCGCATCCAGGGAATAGATCCCAAACAGGCAGTTCATCAGAGTGGACTTGCCGGCTCCATTTTCACCCATCAGCGAATGTACCGTAGCAGGTCTGACTTTCAAAGTAACATCATCCAGTGCCTTGACACCCGGAAATGTTTTTGTAATGCCCTTCATCTCAAGGATGTATTCTTCCGCCATATTCTGTCTTGAACTCCCCGCCATTCAAAGATCTGGTAAAAACCCAGTCTCATGGTAAAAACCAGCGCATGCTTCGACGCTTTGCCGAAGCATACGCTGCGTTCTCTTACTGATAATTATTCAGCTGCTTCCGTTTCTGCCTCTGTGGAAGCAGATGCATTGCCCTCGTAGGTAGCGGCTGCCTCGTCAACATTATCAACAGTAACCGGCTTATACGGTACACGAACCGCCTTCGATCCATCTGTATCGAACTCAAATCCTGTTCCGTCCAGTGGTTCCTTTCCGTCGACAAGATTCTTTGCAATCTCGACAATCAGGGTTCCCTGTGTGCTTGCATCCTGAAGAACGGAACCCATCATCTCTCCGCTTCTGATCTTCTCAAGAGCCTCCGGAAGAGCATCGATTCCAATGATCGGAATGTACTTGTCACTGTCAGTGCCATTCTCATTAAATCCTGCTGCCTCAATAGACTGCAGTGCGCCAAGTGCCATTGCATCATTTGCGCAGTTGATGAACTCAATCTCATCGCCGTACTTTGAAACCCATGCATCCATCTTCTCCTTGGCCTTCGCGGTATCCCACATTCCGGTATCTTCCTCAAGAAGGTCGATCTCGATGCCTGCATCTTCAATGGTTTTCTTCACATAGTCTGCCCTCGGCTGGCTTGCAGTATGTCCCGGGTCTCCCATGAGGTCAATCATCTGAAGTTTACCGTCGCCATTCTTATCTGCTTCCGGATGTGCCTTCCAGTAATCAACGATCATCTGACCCTCGATTGAAGCACCGTAATCTCCACCGGTAGATGTTACCTGATAGAGATTATCATATGAATCAACGACTGTCTTATCCATAATCTCCTTATTGAAGAAGATAACCGGAAGGTTTCCAGCATCCTGAGCCTTCTGAATGATGGCCGGTGCTGCCGTTACGTCTACAACTGATACCGCGATCGCCTTTGCGCCCTTTGCAATTGCCGTATCGATCTGATTCAGCTGTGTAGACTGGTCCAGCTGCCCGTCATCGATATTGACCTGGAAAACACCATCTGCAGCCTTTACAATAGCTTTGCCGATATATGAGTTGAAATTATCCGTTGAGGAATATATTCCAGCGCCAAGGATTGGCAGATCGTCAGCCATTGCGCTTGTAGCAAGCATACCGCTTGCCATAACTCCACAAAGAACAGCACTAATCAGTTTCTTGTTCATAATTTCCTCCCTTTTTCTGAGCCCTGCATTCATAATTGGCTCGTTGGTTGATTTGATAGCTAAACTGTATCAGTAACGCAAGCCTTTGTTCAACTTATACTTTTTAGATTTTGGGTGACACTTTTTAGAAATAATAATGACGTCGTTTTTGCTTTACAGCCCTATTTTTCCGTGATATGGTTGTGTACATTAACGAAAAGAAGGATGGGAGGTGTGTTATGCTGAACGTATTGATTGCAGATGATGAAGCCAAAGTAGTACAGCTTATTAAACTGTTGGTTGACTGGAAGTCTTATGGAATGAATATCATTGCGACAGCAAATGATGGACAAGAAGCGCTTAACATTATCATTGCACAACAGCCTGATGTTGTAGTGACCGACATCCGCATGCCTTCTGTAAGCGGGATCGAACTGATTGAAAAATCTCAGGAAGCAGGGCTTCGACCATATTTCGTTATCATCAGCGGATATAACGATTTCAAGTATGCCCAGCGAGGAATCCAACTCGGAGTGGAGGACTATCTCCTGAAACCGCTAAAGAAGCGTGATCTGGAAAACGTTCTGGAGAAAATTCAAAACAAAAATAATATTGAACGTCAAACACATGAAGAAAAAAATGAACTTATCTCAGCCTTGAGTCAAAGCAAAAAGCTGGTAAAGGGCAGGTTCCTCACTGATGTCCTTGTCAGTCATGACCTGTCCCTCCTTGATATGACGCCAGAGGATCTTTCAGAAAAGTACGGGCTTTTATTCTCTGCACCATATATGGAGTGTATTGTGACGCACATATATACAAACGAGTTTGATGATACTCCGCAGAGCAAAGAGCTGTGTGCATTTATTCTTCCCAAAATTTTCAAATTGCAGGAAGAATGTCTTTCTGAACGTTGCACTGATACCGTGAGTATTATTGTTCACAACGAAGTAATTTGCCTGATCAATTTTTATGTGGAAGATCAGCAGGCAATCCATGAAGCACTTATAAATCTCAGCAACAGTTTAGTGAATTATCGCAGCATCTATCCTAATCTTCAGATAGCTACTGGGGTTAGTCGACCATTCACATCATTCCGTCTGCTAATTGAGAGCTTCCATGATGCACAGAACATACTCTTTTGTCGCTTCGCGCGGAAAAATAACCGCCTTCTCCTTATGACGGAAGATAATGATATATCCAATAGAAAGACACCAACTTCACTCTCTGCCAACGACCGCAAGAGCTTGATTGACGCAATCGAATTGGTTGATATCCATGCCCTTGAGACCGTACTGAATTCCTGTTTTACTCAGATTCGCGATGTATCAGACATTTCTGCCACTGTTTCTGAAACATGGAATTCATTATGTGAAACCGTTCTTTATGGAATACGGTCTTTAACTGATGTTTCCCAGGACCTGGTAATAATTGCAGAATCTCTCCATGGTACAATTGATCGGATATATTCGCTTGATACTTTGAGGAACGAATTTTCTTCCGTAGTTATTAATCTTCTTACACGATACGAGAATGAAAAGCGTTCCCTTGAAGATAAACCTATACGGGAAGCCAAAAAATATATTCAGCAGCATTACAGTGAAGCACTTTCTCTTGAATTGGTAAGCCGCGAAGTCGGATTTAACCCGGCTTATCTCTCAACTATCTTCAAAAAATCGACGGGCCAAAATTTTTTGGATTATGTAAAGGAAGTCAGAATTGAAAAAGCAAAGGACAAGCTCATACACACCAACATGGATCTTGCGTCCATTGCCGCAGCTGTAGGTTATACGGATGTTAAGTATTTTACGCGACTCTTCCATAAAGCAACTCATCTAACGCCAAATGATTACAGAAAACTCTATGGGTAATTTTATGTTCAAGAAAGTAACGCTCTACCGGGAGATGCAAATATTTCTCCTGTTTGTTGTTCTTACACTTATTCTCATAATTCCATCTTTGTTTGCAATGAATATTTCCAGCGATACTACCAATTTCAAACACCAGCTGGATCTATTTATCGTTTTCCTTATCACTGCAGTCGTTGAGCTAATCTGGTTTCTCGTGCGAATTGTACCCCGGTTCATGAATTATATAAATCTTTGCCGCAGATTCAGCGACGGTGAAATTTATCAGGACTATATAGATGGAATTGAGGGTCTGTTCCCATATCTTTCAGATGATATACGGCGTCTTGATCAGTTAATCGATCGCCAGAATACAATGCAGCTTTCCACAAAACAGGCAGAATTTCTTGCCCTGCAGAATCAGATCAATCCTCATTTTCTGTATAATACACTGGATTCAATCAGAGGAGATGCCCTGGCTGCCGGTGTGGACTCAATTGCCGATATCACGGAGGCTCTTTCCACCTTTTTCCGTTACACAATCACTGAAACACGTAACCTTGTCACAATAAGGGAAGAACTGGAAAATGTCCGAAATTATTTTAAAATCCAACAATACAGGTTTGGGAAAAAGCTTACAATGAGAATTGATATCAAAGATGACCGTGATACAATTCTTGATATGGAATGTCCAAAGCTTTTCCTGCAGCCAATCATCGAAAATTCTATCATACATGGCCTCGAGAAAAAATCTGAGAAAGGTATCCTGACAATCTGCATTGAAATTATTGATGACAATCTGCATATCAACGTAACAGACAATGGAGTGGGAATGCCTGACAATCTGCTTGATGAACTTAACCGGTCTCTTGCAAGGGTTTCTGTTGGAGCTATAGTTGAACCAACTGATAATTCACACACAGGAATTGCATTAAAAAATGTCTGCAGACGTATCAAACTCCTATTTGGAGAACAATATGGTGTCCATGTGAATAGCATTGTAAACGTCGGGACACGTGTGGAAGTTCTTCTTCCTGCAATTGTAAGAAAAAGCGATGCAGATATTAAATGATGATGGGTTCAAAAGTCCCTTTTTCCCCGACTTATGATGCAGATTGCTCCGTTGCTTCACGACTTCCGCAATCCCTGCATCATTATATAAGTGCAAACACATGAAAAAAGAATTGTTTGGTCTGCGCAATGCAGTAATTTATTCAGACGATAGAAAACTATTGAATAACTTTCACTTGCACATATATGAAGGAAAGATTCTCGGTATACTCAGCAGTAATACGACTGAAGAAAATTCCCTAATTCAGCTGTTTTCAGGATCCTGCAGAATTGATGGCATGGTCAACTGTTCACACGGATACGCTAGCAAACTGCCTTCAGGTTTTCGGTTTTCTGACCTTTTTTTCATTATTGATGGAAACAATAATTTAATCAACTCACTCTCCATTGCGGAAAATATCTGTATGTTTACGGATAATCGAAGGATGGTTAAAAAGAATGCCTATCGTTCGGAAGCGCTTCAGCTTCTCGCTCTGTTTGGTGTAAATCTAGATATTGATAAAAAAATTACTGACTTGAGCGTATGGGAACAGCTCACGGTAACTCTTCTCAAAGCTTACAGGGAAAGTCGAAGGATCATTGTTCTGAATAATGCATCCAACTTTATTACGGAATCAGAATTTCAAGTCATTGAGTTCCTTATAAGGAAGATGGCAGTTGACAATTATTCCTTCGTTATTATGGATTCCAACGAGAACCGTATTTTTGATCTTTCCGATGATGTTCAGATTATTAAAGGAGGGACTTCTGTTGCCTGTTTTGAGCCAGATCTATACGACAGAAAAGCACTTTTTCAGTATCTTCGTTCAGGAGATTCTAATAAACATGAAGTTCCTGAGGTACAGACACAAGGCTCCCTTGTCGAAGAAGATGACGACTTCCGCCCGTATCTGACATTTGACCACGTAACAAGTGATATACTTTCCGATATTACATTTGATGTGCCTAGGTCGGAACTTCTTAAAGTCTTTTGCCTCGACCGGCGATCCCTGGATGGTTTTCGTCTTCTTATCAATGGCGAATCCCGTATTGCGTCTGGACGTATTGTTATTGATGGAGTTCCATTTCATCGTCCATCTGACGCCTCACAAACCTTTCGGCAAAGATTCAGTTGGTGCCCAGAAGCTCCATATCGCAACTCCATTATCCCCTCAATGTCGCTTCGCGATAATATGATGCTGCCGCTTGCACAAAAAGCAGATTTTCTTTGGATGAAGCCAGGATATTCCCGGAACATTGACCAATATTTACAAGTACAGTTTGGAATAGAAAATTCCTCAAGGAAAGCTTCCTTGTTTCCACCTAACGTACTTCAGGAAGTGGCCTACGCCCGCTACCTGATTAGCACCCCGAATGTACTCTTTGTGGAGATGCCATTTACAGAAACAGATCTACTGATGAGGGAGACTACTCTTCGTATGCTGAAACTCTTGATGCAAAGAGGAATAACTGTTGTCTTACTGACGGCATCCTACTCTTCTCTTGAGTTGATCTCTGGAGATGAAGTTTACATCAAAGACGGAAATATGCTTACCGAAGATGAACTTTACCAGGTGTTTTATGGACCGATGAGGTAAACGTAAACGATACTTGCCGTTTACACGATACTACTTCTCCTGATGTTTTTTAGATGCAATCGGGGGCACTCAAATCAAATTCTTTCAGCCTGTTTACCCGGTAAAAGATGAACCCGAAATCTACGTTTTGGACTCTCTTCTCTGACAAAAGTATCACCCGGTATCTTTTCCAATAAGACCCGAAGCTGTCAGTTTTTTAACCGAATGAAGCCAATGCAACTCTTTTCTTCTGGGTGGCAGGACTTGCCTTCAATATCAATGAGGAGTCCGCTCTGCTTTTCATAAATCAGTCTGTTAACAGATACCGTCTCGAACTTGCATCCGAAATCTGGCATGATATGGCAAAACCCTATCTGATACAGCTAGAAGGTACTCTGAACCGATTCAGAAAATACTATGAGATCATGATGACAGCCTTCTTCGGTCAAGCGGTCTTAATGAGTAATAAGGAGTACCGCTCAGATGAGATTCAATGCGCCATGGCCGCACATACAGCCAACAGATCGGGCAGTTCTTCAGCAACTGAACTGAGATTACTGGCTCGGACTCGGATTTGTCTACTACATCTTAAAACGATGCCATCCAGACAATTGTCCTTGCATGTATCACAAAATATGCTATGATGAAACAAGAAATCAAGGATTTGGACAACTGAATATCGTGTATCACTATGGTGGTTCAGGGGCAGTGATCCAGGGACGAATGTCCGGCCTTATCACATTTTTCCTATTCCTGTTTTTCGGTTTTTGCTAAGAACCTGCCCAGATGAACCACAAAGTGCCGGTCAGTTTGAGGACAATTGTCCACTTCCAAATCTGTTTCGCAGCATGAAAAAAGCTTTTAATTTCATAAAATATTCGTTTCTATTCGAGTGCACGTTCGTTCAGGTTGTAGTCAGGAATGAACGATTTTGACCCCCTGGGGTGCCTCCTAAGCGGAAGGTCGTGTGTTCAAATCACATCAGGGACGTTACCCGTAAAAGGCGTGGAAGATTTCTTTGAAATTCTCCCATGCTTTTTTTATTTCATCTAATCATTTCGGGTTT
>Ga0256406_1002412_pt1 | contig 26432 bp, 21 predicted proteins | sample RumenRJG_03DNA_FD_185986 | JGI IMG/M metagenome (GOLD analysis project Ga0256406, IMG submission 185986) | Bovine rumen microbial communities from Lethbridge, Alberta, Canada - RJG_03 | ecosystem: Host-associated > Mammals > Digestive system > Stomach > Rumen | place: Canada: Alberta | collected...
ATCCGTTCCGCTTTCTCTGTTCCGTTCGAAAATTTAAACTTTTGAATTTTCGAGGATGTGTTCTACTGTTCAGTTGTCAATGTTCATCTGTGTCCTGAAGGCTTTTGTTTACTGCCCTCAACGACAGCTTATTCATAATACTTCGGAGGTCTTTGGTTGTCAACACCTTTTTTTATTTTTTTAAATTTTATCACTACGTTAACGCGGTGAAACGTCTGCTTCAAGTTTTCCAAAGAAATCGCCAAGCATTTCCTGCATCTCGCTGAAATTTTCTGCCGTGTTGATTTTTCTCCTCAGGGCGGCAGAGTCAGGATAACCCGCCGTGTACCAGGAGACATGCTTCCGCATCTCCCTGACAGCTATTCTCTCTCCCTTGCATTCGATCATCATCGCCGCATGGCGCAGAATCGTATCCTGAAGTTCCTTCACTGTTGGACCGGGAAGTTTTTTTCCGGACGCCAGCCATGCACTTGTCCTGGAAAAAATCCACGGATTACCCTCTGCAGCCCTGGCGATCATCACGCCATCGGCGCCTGTCTCTCGGATCATTTTTTCCGCATCCTCCGGTGAACGGATATCCCCGTTCCCGATCACGGGAATGGATACTGCCTCCTTTACCTGCCGAATCACATTCCAGTCAGCTTCTCCGGAGTAAAACTGTGATCTCGTTCTCCCATGCACCGCAATAGCTGAAGCACCCGCATCTTCCAGTATTTTTGCCACCTCTACGGCATCGATATGCTCTTTATCAAACCCAGTGCGGATTTTCACCGTCACAGGCTTTTTCACTTTTTTCACAACAGCAGAGATAATCCGGCCTGCCAGTTCAGGATTTTTCATCAGGGCAGAACCCTCACCGTTGTTAACGACCTTGGGGACCGGGCAGCCCATATTAAAATCAAAGATCTCAAAGGGTCTGTCCTCGATCATGGCCGCAGCCTCGGACACATCCTCCGGATTGCTGCCAAAAAGCTGCAGGGAGACCGGATGCTCCCGTTCATCCGTTCGCATCAGATCTTCCGTGTTTCTGTTATGGTACAGAATTGCCTTGGCGCTGACCATTTCCGTGCAGACCAGTCCCGCACCGTGTTCATGGCATAAAACACGAAATGGCAGGTCTGTTACGCCTGCCATCGGTCCGAGGATTACCGGATTTTCTATCGTCACCGCACCTATGTGCAGCGGTTTCCATGCAGAGATCAAAATTTTCCTCCCGAAAAAACTTTATAGAACATCTCCAGCGACTCAAACAGCTCGCGCTTATCCTCGCGAAGTTTCTTCACTTCAAGGCCGGCATTGATATCATCATACTCAGCATCCATTTCGTCTGCCTCTGTTGTTATCTTCAGACTGCCATCCTCATCAAAAGCCAGTGTCATGATTCCGCCGCAGGTCTCTGTAAATGTAACACACATGATCTGCAGTTCATCCTTAATGCGCTGCGGAAGAATGGAAAATTCGTCATTGTTAAAATAATATTTGCGGTCATAATGATTTGCTCCGCAGAGCACAGTTTCTGCCATCTCGCTTATCCTCTATTATGATATAGGTGTCATTAGTATGATAACAGTGTCAATAAGTCATTCACCCGCTTTTGCACAAGTGCAACGTGGGTGATGACTTTTGACACTGTTATCATATTATCTGCTTCTCAACCTGACTGTAACGTCAGATCCTTCTGCACAGCCATCAGGTATATCCGTAAATTCCGCGCACGGATACCTCGCCCGAATATACGTGGACAACCGTGCCGTCATCCCGGCGCACCAGCAGATCACCGGCATCATCAATACCCAGTGCTGTGCCGTTAAATGCCCCGCCCGGATCGAGCACTCTTACTTTTTCATGGATATTGACCAGCATCCGTTCATAAGTTGCCCGCAGTCCGGACATATCCTCGGTCTCAAGAAAAGCCCGGTAATAATCCCGGAACTCGTTCAGGACCACAGCTGCTGTACGCGGCAGAGATTCCTCCCTGCCGGTCTCAAGCCGGATCGAAGAAGCCTTGCTTCTGAGCTCCTCCGGAAAATCCGTCATATTCACATTGATCCCAATGCCTATCACGACCCAGGAACCATCCGATGCCGTTTCCGTGAGAATACCGCAGAGCTTTTTTCCATGGATGACCACATCATTCGGCCATTTGATTCCCACAGGCAGGCCCATAATTTTTCCGAGCCCCTCCGCCGCTGCCATACCCATGACAAGCGTCAGCATGGACAGATGCTCCGGCCGGACAGACGGGCGCAGAAGAACGCTCATGGATACTGATGTACCCGCCGGGGATTTCCACACACGTCCGAGGCGTCCCTTGCCTGCCGTCTGTTCATCAGCCAGGCACACCGTCAGATCCGGTGCACCCTCTTCAGCCAGTCTTTTTGCCCATTCATTTGTCGAATCCATCTCGGCAGCATGATACACTGTCCAGTCATCCGATTCGAGATCCTGCTTTATTTCCTCCGTAAAATCCACTGTCAAACCTCTTACTGCTGCTTTTACATTACTTCCGGTATTTACCGTCAGTTCAGCCTCTGCCTTTTCCCATCGTCTCGCTCATGACGATCCTGTCGGCGCCGAGCGTGGCCGCCATAACAGCCTTGATCGTATGCATGCGGTTTTCCGCTTCCTGGAATACGAGGGACCGATCCGACTCAAAGACCTCATCCGTCACTTCCATATCGTCGAGGCCATATTTTTCATGAATCTCCTTGCCGATCTTCGTTCCGAGATCATGGAAGGAAGGCAGGCAGTGCAGAAAAACAGCTTTGCTGCCGGCATTCTCCATTACCTCGGAGGTCACTTTGTAAGGCGAGAGATCATTGATTCTCTCTGCCCATACTTCATCCGGCTCACCCATGGAAACCCATACATCCGTGCAGATCACATCCGCGTCGCGCACTGCCACATCGACGTTCTCTGTCAGCGTGATCGTACCGCCGCTCGTCTCGCAGAAGTTCTCACACTCACCCACCAGCTTTGCATTCGGGAAATATTTCTCCGGCGCGCAGGCAGTAAAGTGCAGGCCAAGCTTGGAGCAGGCCACCATATAGGAATTGCCCATATTATAACGCGCATCACCCATATACACGAGCTTCAGGCCCTTCAGTTTACCGAAGTGCTCGCGAATCGTCAGCATGTCGGCAAGCATCTGCGTCGGGTGATATTCGTTAGTGAGTCCGTTCCACACCGGCACATCGGAATATCTGGCCAGCTCTTCCACGATCTCCTGACCAAACCCCCGGTACTCGATGCCCTCAAACATGCCGCTCAGTACGCGCGCCGTATCCTTGATGCTCTCCTTTTTACCGATCTGCGAGCCTGTCGGATCCAGATAAGTGGTCCCCATGCCGAGATCATGCGCGGCAACCTCAAAGGAACAGCGGGTCCGCGTGCTTGTTTTTTCAAAAATAAGCGCCACATTTTTTCCGCGGAGATAATCCACGAGAATACCCTTCTTTTTCTTCTCTTTGAGTTTTGCTGCCAGATCCAGCAGATAGATAATCTCTGCCTCTGAATAATCCTTTAATGTAAGAAAATCTCTTCCCCTCAGATTCATGTTGGCTCCTTTCGTCCTGTATCTGTGTGTAGACTGTACAGCGCCGAGACCATACATGTATAGATCCCGGCTGTTTTATCGATTCACGCTTTCCACAGTCGGTACGTGCACATCATCTCTTCGAATCGCACACAAAATTGTCACACAAATGGTGTGCAAAATCCTAATGCAGTTTCGAAGGTAACAATATATCAGATTATAAAAAAAATAACGCGACAATGCAATGCCGGCCCGCTATGCGGACCGGCATGATTATCCCGTTATCTGGTCATGCAGATATACCATTGTTTATGATTTCGTTATCTGGTCAGACAGAGAAATTTATTTATGAGTTTCTCATCTTGTAAGGCAGATATCCTTCTGTTTATCAATAGAACGTCTGGCCGTCGATTACTTTTCCGCTTCCCTGTCCTGCATGGAAATGATACAGACCGCCGGTAGGATCACTGCCATTGAGGGCATCCTGTGCAGCTGAGTAGCAGGATGCAGGTACGCCGTTAGCAAGCGCACGGGCAAGTACGCCGCTGCTGGCCGGTGTGAACTGTCCGGACTGATAAATGACGCCGCTGATGCTGTTCGGATAGGAAACGCTCTTGACACGGTTCATTACGACCGCACCTACAGCCACCTGACCTTCATAGGTCTGGTTGCCTGCCTCGCAGTAAATGATCGATGCGAGGAGATCCAGATCCGAACTGCTAACTGACGTTGCTGCGGAAGCATCCGTTGATGCCTGTGCCGCTGCTGTACTGCCGGTATCAGCAGACAGCGCTGCTGTACTGCTTTCCGCAGCTGATGAATCATCTGCTGAAGCGGTTGTCGCAGCTGCAGCTGAAGTATCATCAGATGACGGATAACTGTCAATGATCATATCCCCGTCGGTATCCTGCGCTCCCTCTGCGATGGCTGACAGATACTCCTGATATTCATCCGGGGTCAGCGCACAGTGCGTATCGTCTCCGGCTTTCAGCCAGTCGGCAGATACATATCCTGTTTCTCCATCGTAATCTACTTTGTACCATCCATCCTGATAGCCGAGCAGATGAAGTTTCTCATCCTCGCTGTACTGTCCGATGATGTCGTTGTCCAGTCCCGCTCCGCTTCTCACGTTCAGTACCGGTGCGGTAACCATCGCATAAGAAGTGTAATTCTCTGAGCTGAGCAGTGTATCTACATCACTGCCGGTGGCAAGAAGATCCGAACGGACATAGCCGCTGACATTTCCCGAGGTAATTTCTGTCCATCCGTCTTTTTCACCGATGACCTCAGCGACACTTCCCGGATAAAACACACCGACGATATCGCTGTTAATATCCGCATCAGAGCGCACATTGCAATAGCTTTCATCTTCTACATTGGCAACGGCAAATCCGCTGTATACATCTGATGTCGTTGAAGCCGTGAGAGAATCCTGTACAGAATCTGCGTCCGCATAGATCGGACATACTGATGCCGCTGTGATAGCCAGTGCGGCTGCCGCAGCGGTGATTGGCTTGGCTGCTTTCATTCATAGTCCTCCACAAATTGCTGAAGCATTTCTGCAAAAGTCCATTACATTTGTTATGTAAATGTTCTAATTTTTGCAAAAGTGTTACGATTTGTTACGGACGAAATTATAGCATGTATATTCCGGTGTGTCAACACCATCCACTTTTCACCCACTTTAGCCGTGATTCTCCGGTTCTTCGTCCCATTTTTCGCGGCATCATGTGGTTATATTTGCACACGTCTACCACATTTAGTTTTTTCATGCAATGTAACAATTTGAACAGGATGTAAAACGAATAATAAAAAAGGATATGGATCAGGAAATACGCAAAAAAATTCCGCAGAAAATCATCCGATCGTTTTTTCGAAACGGATGGTTTCTGCGGAATTCTCTGTCAACACCGAAATGTCACACGTAAAGCAAACCGGGATGGTTTGGTTCAATCATGGCGCTGTGCATGTGCCTCATACATCAACAGAGCTGCTGCAACAGCTGCATTGAGTGATTCCACTTTTCCCTCCATGGGAATACGGATCCGCACGTCTGCACATGCTGTCAGTTCATCTGACAGCCCGTTGCCTTCATTACCGATCAGAAAAGCAGTCCCTCCGCGATAATCTTCTTTCACGTAGGAATTCTTACCGGACAGGTGTGCGGCAAAACTTCTCACGCCGCGTTCTTTCAGCCAGTTCATCAGCTCAGAAAGAGACGCCTCTCTCCTGACCGGTACGCGAAATATAGAGCCCATCGTCGAGCGCACAACCTTGGGCTGGAAGCAATCCGCCGTTCGGCCGCTCATAAAAACGCCGGTCACACCGGCTCCCTCCGCCGTGCGGATGATCGTCCCCACATTTCCCGGATCCTGGAGATCCTCGAGCACAAGAACGAGCGGTGCATCATGACCGAGGAGCTGTTCCCTCGAATACGTCGGTATCGCAGCTATGGTGAGTATGCCCTGCGGCGTCTGCGTATCACACATCTGACGAAAAATACGGTCGTCCACCATTTCGGCGGTGCATGGCATTTTGCCGTCATGATCATTCCCGCTCGCGTCCGCTGCCTCCGGCGGCAGCGCTACCCCCTCCTCAAGGAGGAGACGTCGATGCGCGGGATCCTGTAAAAAAGAGGCTGACACGTATACCTGTCTGCGAAGTTCTGCCGGAATTTCACGGAAAATCCGGATTCCCTCTGCCGGAAAACAGGCTTCATCCCTTCGGGCCCGCGCCTTTGTATTCAGCTGGATCACCCGTTTGATCTGCGGGTTGGAACTGCTAGTGATCATATGTATACCTTATGCTTTTTATATACCAAAGCAGCAGATAATTCCACGCGTCGCATCGTACCAGCCCCATATCATAATTGAACTGATGCCACAGCACGTTTGAAACCTGCCGCTCCGCTGCTTCGCACGGCCAGAACTGCCCGCCTGTCGATAGCTTAATACTAAAAAACAGCATGCCACAGGCATCGCCCGACCCTCACAGGATGTGCGGATGGGTAATGGCCGGGCATGCTGCCGTCATCATTACTTAAGTACGTAGTTGTAAGAAAGCGTCTTGGCCAGCTCAACCTCATACTCGGAGAGGGTCTTGGTCATAGCCAGTGCTTCGTTGATGTCATAATCTACAAACTCGCCGTTCTTGTAGGCAACGACACGTTTATTTTTGCCTGCGAGGAGCAGATCAACGGCATACGCGCCCATGATGGTCGCATACATACGATCCTTTGCTGTCGGGGAGCCACCACGCTGCATATGCCCGAGGATGGTCGCTCTCGTTCCGATGCCGGTCGCGGCCTCAATTCTCTTTGCCATAGCCTGAGAATGGCCGATGCCCTCGGCATTGATGATGATATGATGCTTCTTGCCCTTCTTACGGGTCTCAATGATATGATTGATGATCGTCTGCTCATCATAATCATACTTCTCAGGAAGAAGCACATCCTCCGCACCGGAGGCGATGCCGCACCAGAGTGCAATGTATCCGGCATTGCGGCCCATAACCTCTACGATGCTGACTCTCTCATGAGATGTGGAAGTATCACGAACCTTATCGATGGCTTCCATGGCTGTATTGACCGCGGTATCGAAACCGATCGTGTAATCCGTGCAGGCGATATCCAGGTCGATCGTTCCGGGAATACCGATGGCATTGACACCGGCATTTGCGAGCTTCTGTGCTCCGGCGAAGGAACCGTCGCCGCCGATGACCACAAGGCCGTCGATGCCGTGACGATTGCAGGTGTCAACCGCTTTCCTGATACCTTCATCCGTCCGCATCTCAGCGCATCTCGCTGAATACAGGATTGTGCCGCCGCGTCCGATGATATCAGAAACCGCCTTGGCATCGAGGTCAATGATCTCATCATTGATCAGTCCGTCGTAGCCTTTAAGAATCCCCTTGACCTGCAGGCCCTTGCCGATCGCACGACGTGTTGCAGCACGGACAGCCGCATTCATGCCCGGCGCATCGCCGCCGCTAGTAAGGATACCGATTGTTTTTACTTTCTTATTTTCAGCCATGACATGCCTCCACTGGATAATGTCCCTGTTTCCGGTTTTTCAGAAAACCACAGGTGAACTAATGTCATTAGTATATCATGCAAAATCAGTTTTAATATTAAATCTGTCTTTTTCTCCATGTCAATATGCGGTTGTCAAAAAAATAACATGACTATCCTGTCATTTTGACCAAACTGCACATCCGCAGCAGGTTTATCTCCCGTGAAGTCCTTTCTCCACTGCCTTCACGTTTTCTTCTCCGAACATCTGCCGCAGTGCATCAAAAATACCGATTTCGCTCTGCGTGTCTGCGCCCTTCGGCAATTTTCTGACCGCACGTTCCTTCTTCAGAAAGATGACGATCGTATCTCTGCCGGGATGCTGCGTCATCAGTTCCGCCAGCTGCTTCTGACCGTCAGCATCCGCCTCGTATGCCGCGAGGTCCGGATACTGGATCCACACCTCTCTCGGCACATCGGAAAAAGGAATGACATCCTCCAGGAAAAGTCTGGCGGCGCTTTCATCCTCCACCGATACCCGTCCGCGGATAAACACTCTCGCGTCCTCATTAAGCTTCGATCCGAACTTCTCAAAGCTCCTGGGAAAAACAATCACGTCGATCGTTCCGAGCAGATCTTCGAGCGTGACATAGGCCATGGCCTCCTTTTTCGCCGTGTAGCGGACCTGCTTCTCCGTGATCAGGCCGCCGACCACGACACGCGCATTGTCCTGCACATGCGGCCGGCCCGTATCCTCATCCTGGCGGAAATCCGTGGAAACCGCCGTCACGCATTTTTTCCACTTGTCCGCGTAGCGGCGGAGCGGATGCCCGCTGATATAGATGCCGAGTACCTCCTTCTCCATCGCGAGCTTCTCGTCATCCGGGAATTCGCCGACATCGGGCAGACGGATCTCAAAGGACTGCCGCTCTTTCGCCGGCATGATGTCGAACAGGGACATCTGCCCCGCCATGTTGTCCTTCTTTTCCCGGCTGACCTGATCCATGAGGAGCCCGTATACCTGCATAAACTGCTTTCTCGTGCCGCCGAGGCCGTCGAGAGCACCTGCCTTGATGAAATTTTCCATGGTTCGCTTGTTCATGGACCGGCCGTTCAGCCGTTTGCAGAGATCCTGAATGCTGTGAAATGCCCCGGCCCTGTCGCGCTCCAGAACAATATCATCCATGACCGGCTTTCCGACGCCCTTGATGGCCGTAAGGCCGAAGCGGATCTTCCCGTTCTCGACGGAAAAAGCTGCGTAGCTCCGGTTGATGTCCGGCGGAAGGATCTCTATACCCATCTCACGGCACACATACATATACCGAGCGCACTTGTCCGGATTATCTATGACGGACGTCAGCAGTGCCGCCATGAATTCCACCGGATAATAATAGCGGAGCCAGGCGGTCTGGAAAGAGACGACCGCATAGCAGGCCGCGTGCGATTTGTTAAAAGCATATCTGGCGAAGTCGATCATGGAGTCGTAGATCCGGTTGGCTGTTTTTTCATCGATGCCGTTATGCACACAGCCCGGAATGCCTCTCTCCGCGTTTCCGTACACGAAGGTCTGGCGCTCCTCTTCCATGACATGCATTTTTTTCTTGGACATCGCACGGCGGAGAATATCCGCGCCGCCGTAGGAATAACCGGCCAGCGAGCGGACGATCTGCATGACCTGCTCCTGGTAGACAATGCATCCGTAGGTGGCCTTGAGGATCGGTTTCTCCTCAGGACATTCATAGTGCACGAGGTCCGGATTATTTTTTCCCCTGATATAATCCGGGATAAAATCCATCGGACCCGGCCGGTAAAGCGCAACGCCGGCGATGATGTCCTCCAGCGTCTGCGGCTTCAACTCCTTCATAAAGCTCTTCATGCCGGAAGACTCGAGCTGGAAGACGCCCTCGCACTTACCCTCGCCGATCATCTTCATGACCTTCGGATCGTTATAATCGATGGCGGCGAGATCGATCTTCTGGCCGGTCCTCTTCTCAGCCATCTGCACGGCATCCTGGATCACCGTCAGCGTGCGCAGGCCCAGGAAGTCCATCTTCAGCAGACCGAGCTCTTCGAGCTCCGTCATGTTGTACTGCGTTGTCACGGTTCCATCTACGGCCGTCTGCAGCGGCACAAATTCATCAACCGGCTTGGAGGAGATGACGACGCCGGCCGCGTGCATGGAGGTGTGGCGTGGCAGTCCCTCCAGCTTCATGGCCATGTCGATCAGGTGATGCACTTCCTGATCTTCCTCATATCTCTTTTTCAGCTCACGGTTCTCTTCCAGAGCCCCTTTGATGGTGATGTTCAGCTCATTCGGGACCATCTTCGATATCTCGTTGCAGAGGGCATAAGGCAGATCCAGCGCACGGCCCACATCGCGGATGGCGTTTTTTGCCGCCATCGTTCCGAAGGTGACGATCTGTACGACACATTCCTTGCCGTACTTTCTCACTACATAGTCAATGACCTCCTGCCGCCGCTCATAGCCGAAATCCACGTCGATATCAGGCATGGAGACTCGCTCAGGATTCAGGAATCGCTCAAACAGCAGGTCATAGCGGAGCGGATCCAGTTCAGTGATATTCATCGTATAGGAGACGATCGAGCCTGCGGCAGAGCCACGGCCCGGTCCGACCGGGATGCCCGCTTCCTTCGCGAAATGCACATAATCCCATACGATCAGAAAGTAATCCACGTAGCCCATGTGGTGTATGGTATTCAGTTCGTAGCGGAGACGTTCGCGGATGACCGCCTGCTTCTGCGCGACTGCATATTCTGCCTGCGTGTCAACAGTTCCCGTTTTCCCCATTCCTGCTGTGCTGACCGCACTCGTCTTCTCCTGCTCAGCTAAACGGACAGTTTCCGTCGTCTCATGTTCATTCACACTGGCAGCTCCCGATTTCGCCAGCCCTGCGCCGCCGACATTTCCGTCTGTTTCCTCGTCCGGTGCCGGGTCCCCCGGGTCAAAGCCGTACAGCTTCTTTGTGCCTTCCCGGCAGAGATGCTTCAGGTAGGTCCACGAGGTATATCCCTCCGGCACCTCATAATGCGGCAGCTTCAGCTCATGAAACTTAATCTCGACATTGCACCTGTCCGCGATTTTCTGCGTATTTTCCAGCGCTTCCGGCGCATAGGGAAAAAGCGCAGCCATCTCCTCTTCGGATTTCACATAGAACTGCCCGCCCTCATAGCGGAGCCGCTCCGTGTCGGATACTTTTTTCCCGGTCTGGATGCAGAGAAGGATATCGTGCGCATCTGCATCCTCCGCCCGCGTATAGTGGCAGTCGTTGGTGCAGATAAGTTCAATCCCCGTCTCCCTGCTCATTCGGAGCAGCTGCGGATTCACCATCTGCTGCTGCGGAATACCGTGATCCTGCAGCTCCAGGAAAAAATTACCATGGCCGAAGATCCGGTCGTAGCGAAGTGCGGCCTCTTTGGCCTTCTCATACTGCTGGGCAGCAAGATTGACGGCGACCTCGCCGGCAAGGCAGGCCGACGAAGCGATAATGCCCTCATGATATTTTTCAAGAATATCCAGATCCACCCGTGGCTTGTAATAGAAACCCTCGGTGAAGCCCCTGGACACGATGCGGATCAGGTTGTTATAACCTGTCATGTTCTCAGCCAGGAGAATCAGATGGTAATAGCGCTCATCTCCGGCTGACCCGGATTTGTCAAACCGTGAGCCGGGAGCCACGTATACCTCGCAGCCGAGGATCGGTTTAATCCCCTGTGCCAGACATTCCTTATAAAACTGAATGCAGCCGTACATCACGCCGTGATCCGTGATGGCTGCCGCATTCATACCAAGCTCCTTCACCCGGGCCACATAGTCTTTGATCTTGTTGGACCCGTCGAGGAGCGAATATTCTGTATGTGTGTGAAGATGTACAAAGCTCATGAAGAAGAGATCTCCTCCCTGCGTTTCTGTTACGACTGCGGAGCTTTCGTGTGCTGAAAAAGCAAAGGTTGTCAGTCGGGTCGACTGATACGGATTCTGCCATCCGCTTTTTCCACGCGGTGTTCCTTCATCAGATGTCCGATGGCGCGTTTGAAGGCAGCCTTTGACAGGTGGAAGGTATCTTCGATCAGCTCCGGAGAAGCCTTGTCATCGAAGGGCAGCTCTCCTCCCCTGTTCTGAATCACGGAGAGCACCGCCTCCGCATCGGTGTTGATCAGCTCATAAGATTTTTCCCTGGACGCCAGCGTGAGCTTTCCGTCAGGCAGAACGCGTGAGACACGGAATTCCGCCCGCATGCCCGGCTGGTAGACCTGTCTGCCGCTGTTTTTGGGAAAAAGAGCCGAGTAGCAGTCATCCACAGCCACGAATGTGCCGAAATTTTTACTCGTCTCATAGACGAGACCGTTCACGATACTGTCCTTCTCATAAGGGGAGTCCGTGCGGAGATAATGGTATACCTTCATGGTGGCACAGAGCCGGTTGCTCTTGTCGAGGTAAAGCGCGCAGAGCACACTGTCGCCGGCCTTTACCTTATACGTCTGCTCATGATATGGAAGCAGAAGATCCTTCTCAAGTCCCCAGTCGAGAAAGGCACCGACACGGTTCACATCTTTGACGGTGAGCAGTGCCGTTCCGCCGCCGATGGTCAGCGCCGGTTCACGGGTCGTGGCGATCATCCTGTCCTCTGAATCCCTGTAAACGAATACCTCCAGCGGATCACCGATTTCACATTCCTCCGGAAGCTCCTTCGCCGGAAGCAGCACCTGATGATCCCGGCTCGCTTTGGGATCGTCGGACAGATATGCCCCAAAATCCATGGTTTTCAATACTCTTAATGTCTGTTTCTTTCCAAGTTCCAGCATATCCTCTCCTGCAGCGGGGCTGTTCCCTCTCATCCGCTCTTTTTATTCCTTTGTTTTTTCGCATGTCATCTCGCAGATAAAAAATACACTGCCGTCTTTCTGATCCGTGAATTTCACACAGACCACGTTGCCATCCGTCTGCACCCAGGGCACAAGGATATCGCCCAGCAGTGCTGATTTTTTCCATTCCGCCCGCAGGGCATGCATCTCCCAGCCGGTCGGCAGATAATTTCTCGCCAGACGCACATACTGGGCGTTGTTCACATGACCGTTGGTGTCCAGATACTCCCATACAGCCGGGAAAGACATTTTTTCTTCCCAGGTTCCCTGGGGGCGCACCTTTCTCTTGCCGGTATCTACTGTCACATCAAGATCCGGATCCAGTCCGTAAGCTTCCTGCTCTCTGGGAATATTCATAGGCACCTGATTCCTGAGATCCATGAATACCCACTCAGAACGCGCCGCCGCCAGGAGCTGTCCGTCTGATCCCGTGATTTCAAAGTAACGGTGTCCGACCGGACCGCGAAACTTTGTGGTCCACGTTGCCGTTGAGATCTCCTGATTGTAGGCCGGATAGGTCAGGATCTTCAGCTGCATGTCTGTGATCACCCACGCCTGCCCCAGCTGCCTGTTGCGCATCATGCCGATGCCGGAGTCCTCGCTGTGAAAAGTCGCGCAGTCCTGCAGATTATTCAGCAGTGCATAGGGGGTCATATGTCCGGTCTCGTCCACTTCGCTGAAGCGGACTCTCTCTCTGAAGAAGTATTTTCCCATGGCGGCTTTCCTCCATAACGAAAGGAGCGGTTACACATGAAGTGTAACCGCTCCCGAAGAGCTGGGCTACCTGGATTCGAACCAGGAAATGACGGAGTCAGAGTCCGTTGCCTTACCGTTTGGCGATAGCCCAATTCGTAACAACATGTGCTATTATAGTTTATGCTTTTTAAAAATGCAAGATGTTTTTTTTATTTTTTAAATTTTTGTTATTATGATCTTCTGTCTGTCCGCGTAAGTGTTTCCGGCTGCACAACTGCTTCATGATCCGCTGATCAGTCAGACGCATGCCCGGATTTGTTCTCCTTTGGCTGGCGAAACAGCACCACCAGGCCGGCCACTGCCACTGCCCCCTCTGCCACTGGCAGCAGGAAACTGTACGTCGATGGATCCAGCGTCTCCACCCGAAATCCATATGCCAGAACGATCGTCCAGAGGTTCAGTGCCGCATGCGCTGCCACGCAGACTTTCAGATTTCTGCTCTTCTCATAGATCGCGCAGACCAGAAGTCCGAGGAAAAACGCATAAATAAACTGGATCATGTTGCCATGATACAGTCCGAAAAGCAGGGAAGAAACCAGAGCACCCACGCGCGAGCCGGCGTAGACCCTGATCCGGCGATAGATCAGACCGCGGAAAACAATTTCCTCGCAAAGAGGTCCCAGGACAACGACGGAGAGAATCAGCAGCACAATATTCTGATCCGCAAAGGACGTATTGTAAGCGGTTCCGTAACGGGTAAAAATATGGCTCAGCCGCGTATAACCGATCACACAGCTCACGACGCTGCCCCAGCACACCGTTGTCACGACCGCGAGTACATATTCTCCCGCCCTCCATATCTTTTCGTCGTGTCCGAAACGCATATTGTCGAAGCGCATATACCGACGCATCATGATCAGCGTCAGCACGTAAAAAACAATGGTGCTGATGATAGACGCCGAGGGTACAGCATCCGTCACGCGGTCCGGATCATATACGCCGGTCACAAGGCCCGCCATCAGGATCACAATAACATCAGCCAGGATCAGCAGAAGGATCGTGATGATAAACGGCGTGATGATATCGCGGATTTTCTGACCCGTTGTGAGGACAGTCTGCGTATTATTTTTTTGCTGATCCGTCTGCTTCAGACGCTTCCTCTGTTTCATGCGTATGTACACTCCCGGCACATTAACAGCTTAGCAGCATCCGCCTTAGTTCCGGCACATCGGCGGCAATGGCATCAGCCCCTGCCGCTTCAAATTCCTCCCGTGTTCCGTAACCATACAGGACACCGCACGCACGCACACCCGCCTGATGTGCACCGATGATATCGTATTCGCGGTCACCGACCATGACGGCATCCGCTTTGTGTGCATCGAAGCCCAGTGTTTCCAGCGCATGTCCGATCAGGTGTGCCTTATCTGTCTTTGTCTCGTCCATATCCGCAGCGCTGATCACATCGAAGATTTCCGTCATGCCGAAGTGATCAAGGATCTGACCGGTAAAATAGGCCGGCTTTGATGTGGCAACCGCAAGCAGCCATCCCGCTGCCTTCAGATCATGCAACAGCTCAGGTATGCCCGGATATACGACATTTTCAAATTTCCCTGTATCATCATAGCGCTCGCGGAAAAAATCCACGGCCCTGTCCGCCTCATCTGCGGTCATCGGTCCTGTCTTCATAAACTGCGAATTAAGCGGCGGTCCGATGAAGGAACGCAGGGTTTCTTCCGACTGTTCGGGCCATCCCATCTGCAGGAATGCATGATTTACGCATTTCATGATACCCGGTCCGCTGTCCGATAACGTGCCGTCGAGATCAAAAATCGCAAGCTTTGCCATGCATTTACCCCGTTCTTTCCCGTCTCAGCCTGTCTGTCAACACAATACATGCATTTTCCAGTTTTCAGGACAACTTGCACCATCTGTCCGCGCAGTTGACGAAATCTGAGAATTTATGAAGTATTTTATTCATTGAATGTACCTGAGCTTACATACGATCAGGTGCCGAGAAGCCCAGCACATCGATCGCGTCCTCCAGCACATTTTTTACCAGACGGATCAGGCTGATCCATGATTTTTTCCGTGCCTCATCCTCTTCTGCGAGAATCTTCGTCTCATGATAGAAGCTGTTAAAGTCGTTGGCGAGCTCGTAAATGTAGGCGCAGAGTCTGTGCGGAGCATAATTCTCCCACGCTTCCTCCAGAGCCTCATTGTAGCGCGCCGTCTGCAGCATCAGCTTCTTCTCCGGATCACCGGCAGGTGCCAGAATCGCACCGTCAGTTGCGGAAGCGCCCTGTTCCTCGTAGCGGCTGAGGATGGACTTGATACGCACGATCGTATACAGAATGTACGGGCCGGTATTTCCCTCAAAAGAGGTAAATCTGTCCACATCAAAAATATAGTCCTTCGAAGCCTGGTTGGAGAGATCGCCGTACTTGAGTGCCGAAAGCCCAACAACTTCTGCCGTCTCCCCCGCGTCCTTATCGCGCACGCTCCTGTTCTCGACGATCTTCTTGTACATCTCATCGTCGATATCACGGATCAGATTTTCCAGGCGCATAACGCCGCCCTCACGGGTCTTGAAGGGCTTGCCGTCTTTCCCGTTCATCGTACCGAATCCAACAAAGGTAAACTTCGTATCCGGGCCGACCAGTCCGCATTTTCTCGCGCAACGGAAGGTCTGGATGAAGTGCATCTCCTGCCGCTTGTCAACGACGTAGATGATCTCGTCCGGATGATAATCCTCTTCCCTCTGCACGATCGTCGCCAGATCCGTTGTGGTGTAAAGAGATGCGCCGTCCGACTTCAGGATCATGCACGGCGGCACCTCCTTCTGGTCGGTCGGTTCAGCGACGTCTACGATCAGAGCGCCCTGATCCATGTAGGCGTAGCCGTCATTTTTCATCTTCTCCACCATCGGTGCGATATACGGCTGTGCGTCAGATTCTCCCTTCCAGAGGTCAAAATGAACGTCCAGCTTCTCATAATTTTTCTTCAGATCGGTGACGGAAACCTGCATGATATGCTTCCAGAGCGCCATATAGCCGCGGCGTCCTCTCTGGAGCTCCGCTGTGGCCTCCAGTGCCTTTTCCTTATAGGCGGGATCTTCTTTGGACTTGCCGCTCGCGCAGGGATAGATCTCCTCCAGTTCACTGATGGTGAACGGCGCCTCCGCCGGATATTCTCCCGTGTAGCTCTCATCAAAGTACGGGAGATCCGGTTTTCTCTCCTGAAGTTCCGTGATGATAAGACCCATCTGCAGACCCCAGTCTCCCAGATGCACATCACCGATCACCCTGTTGCCAAGTCTCCGTCCCATTCGCTTAATCGACTCACCGATCACGGCCGAGCGCAGATGGCCTACGTGAAGCGGCTTCGCCACATTCGGTCCGCCATAATCGATAATGATGGTCTTCGGCTGCTCCGTCTTCGTCACGGAGAGATCATCATCCGTCCGCATCTCATCCAGATAGGCAGCCACTTTTGCCGGATTTAAGGTAATATTGATGAAGCCGGGTTTTACTGCCTCGACAGAGGCAAAAATATCCGCCTTCTTCATTTCATCAACTACAGCTTCGGCGATCATGATCGGCGCTTTGTGATACTGCTTTGCGCCTGCCATCGCACCATTACACTGATACTCGCACAGATCCGGGCGGTTGGAGACAGAGACATGGCCGAGCTTCCGGTCATATCCCGCTTTCTCAAAGGCATCCTCCGTTGTCCGTGTGATCACATCAATCAGTTTTTCCATTATCAGTCCCTCATATAATTTTTAAATGTACGAATACAGATACTTCAAACCCGCAATAAACATCCATATCATATATGATGCTACAGTACTACATCTGCTCGGTTTTCCGATATGTGTCGAGCATGTACTGAATGAGCGCCTTACGGGTGATGATCCCGATAAACACACCATTATCATCGACAACCGGTACAAAATTCTGTTGCGTTGCCGTCTGCAGCAGATCATCCATCTCACAGTTGATGTTTACCGGATCCACTCTCCAGCGCCGGTTGACCGATGTGATTGGAATCTCCTCGGCATTCTTCAATGTAAGGTCGAAATCCTCCTTGATCTTTCGGAGAATATCGCCTTCCGTTACGGTTCCTATGTATCTCCCTTTGCTGTCAAGCAGAGGGACAGCTGTGTACCTGTGATACTCAATCTTCTCCAGTGCTCCGCGAAGGGTGTCATTGCTTTCCAGATAGGCAACATCCTTCTTCGGAGTCAGAAAAAATAATATGTTCATTATCGTAAACCCCTTGTTCTTTGCTGCAGCTGTTTGCGGTCTTTTCCAGCGCTTCTGAACCATACTGCATTTAGCCATCCATCAAATTCGAATACGTCGGGCATGGCTTAATATCAGATGATTCCGCGAATATACAACCGCCTGTTCCAGTATAAAGGAATCGCAGGGGTTATGCAAGAAAGCACAACCACCGTAGGGCTATAATATGCTATGATATTACACAGGTTGTGACAATCAGAAAAACATCTGTTTGATAACAAACAATTTTGACAGGAGGGATATCATATGTCACCATTGCAGGAAAATTACCGTCATCTCGGTGAAACGATGATCAAAAAATTTGCTTCAAGAAATATCGACGCATACTACGTGGATACCGCCGAAGAAGCAAGGCAGAAAGTTCTGGAACTGATGCCGGAGGGTTCTTCCGTCAGCTACGGCGGCTCCATGACACTGCAGGATACCGGAATCCTTGAAGCTGTAAAAAACGGCAACTACAATTTTATCGAACGCAATGACGCGAAGATACCGGAGGAAAAACGCCAGATGATGGCGCGTCAGATGATGGCTGACTATTTCCTCATGAGCACAAACGCTTTCACAAGTGATGGCGAGCTCGTGAATATCGACGGCAACGGCAACCGCCTCTGCTTCCTGATTCAGGGGCCGTCACATGTCATCATCGTCACCGGCATGAACAAATATGCTGTAGACGTTCCAGCCGCTATTCAGAAGATCCATGATCTGGCTGCGCCGGCCAACTGCGTGCGTCTGAGCTGCAAGACTCCATGTGCGGTCACCGGTATCTGTGCTGACTGCAAGAGTCCCAGCACGGTCTGCTGTCAGGAGGTCATCACCCGTTATTCCAGACATGACGGACGCATCATTGTTGTCATGGTCGGCGAGAATCTCGGATACTAATAACAATTTCTCCGAATGTTACAACACAGAATACTCCGCCCATTATGGCGGCTTTCAATACAACTCATCTCATGCTCCACTTGTGTGAGGATGCTGCCTTCTTTTTGATATAGACGACATCAGCCGCAGTTCTGTGTATACGTATACTAAAAACAGGAGGCCGCTCCAGCAGCGGTCTCCTGCGAATAGTTTTCAGTTCTGATCATTTATTTCATCCGCAGAAATCAAATTTACTCTCTCCGCAGTGCCTCGATCGGATCGAGATTTGCGGCCTTCCGCGCCGGCAGGATGCCGAAGATCACGCCGATCAGCATGGAAAACCCCACACCGACAAAAATAGACGGCACACTGATCGCCACCGGCGTTCCCGAGGTCTTCGATATCACCTCGGCAAGAATGATGCCGGCCACCACGCCCAGCAGTCCGCCGAGACTGGTCAGCACCACGGATTCTGTCAGGAACTGATTCATGATCCTGCGTTTTCTCGCCCCGAGTGCCTTCTTGAGACCGATCTCATTTGTACGCTCGGTGACAGAGACGAGCATGATATTCATGACACCGATACCGCCAACCAGCAGGGCAATGCTGGCGATCCAGATCAGCAGATTGTTGGTGCTGGACGCAAGCTCCTGCTGATTTTTTGCCTTCTCCAGCAGATCCTCTGCCTTATAGGTGATGGAATCGCTGCTGTCACTGCCGTCGCCTGTGGACTGCACGGACTGGCGCATGATCTCCTCGACTTCCTTGCCTACGCTGCTCATGCTCTGCGTATCCACTGCCCGCACCACACAGTTCTGTGGTTCATCAAACTGGTAGATGACTGGCCAGACCGTATAGGGAACCAGCAGCGCGCCCATCTGCGACTGCGAATAGGTGTAGTAATCCGACAGCGACGTCGGCTGGTAGGAGCTGTCAATTTCGATCAGTCCCACCACGGTAAAAGGCTCACCGCGTACATCGATCGTACTGCCGACCGCATTCCCATCGGGGAAAAGCGATGCAGCCGCCGTCTCATCGAGCATGCATACTTTCCGTATCTGTGAAAAATCTGATACCTCAAACGGACGTCCGCTGCTGAGCCTGTATCCGGTCGTCGACAGGTAATGATCATCCACGCCGTACACAGCACCCATGCTGAGCGTATTGTCTCCTGCTGAAATGCCGTCTGCGTAGGAGCGATAGTAATAGAAGGAAGCATCCTTCACATCATCCAGACTCCGTATGCTGTCCTTCTGTTCGTCACTGATCGGCGTCACATTGGATGGCACACCGTTATCCATCCAGTAATCATCCTCGCCCTGCTTCAGCGTCACCTTGACATTGTTGTTCCCGGATCCGATCAGATTCTGCATGATCTGCTCATTGGTTCCCTGGATCGTCGAGACGATCGCAATGATGGAGGCGATGCCGATGATCACACCAAGCATCGTGAGGAAGGAGCGCATCTTGTGCGCCCAGATCCCCTGAAAAGCCAGTGCTATATTTTCACCCATATTCTCTCCTCCTCATGATGCATACAGATCATTCACCGAACCCTCTGTCGTTGCCGCGCCTTCCTTCACGTTGTTTCCATAGGGAAAAGCAACCCAGTCGTCCGCGGAAAGACCGGACAGGATCTCATAGCTGTCATTGAAAAGCTTTCCCGTCTTTACGTTCTGCTTCGTCAGCTTACCATCATCCCCGCGCTTCCAGACGTACTTCGTACCGTTCTCCTCGCGGATAAACGCCTTCATCAGGTACAGTGAACTGTCATCCGTCATACCGGTGTCCGATGTGCTGCTGTTCAGCGTCACGTCCAGTCCGTCGCCTTCTGAGAGCTGGGCGTCAGGTGTATTGATGTAGGCGGTAAAAGGATAGTAGGAATCCGTAGGGGATGAACCGTACATGCCGCTTGTATCCGGATAGGGTGAGATATCACTGATCGTGGCGTCATAGGTATTTCCCGTAGTCCACGACATCACCGTAACCGAATCTCCCTCGTGTACGGAATCCAGCATGCTCTCGGCAACCGCGCTCGTGATATACATCCCCTCGGATGCCGTCACCGTGATAAAAGCACTGCCGTCCTTCGGGATGTTTTTCGGATCGCCGACGGTTTTTACCACGCCGTTCATTTTTGCCCGGACCGTACCTGCATCCAGATCCTTCTGTGTCTGCGCGATCTTCAGATCGGACTCCTTCAGGTCAAGCTGAAGCCCATCCAGTTTTTCCTGCTGGTCCTTTTTTGCCTGCGCCAGATCCGCCGCCGTATACTCAGCATTGGAAGGAATCAGCTCCGAATAGCCGGAAGTATCATCCGAACCTGAGCTGCCGCTGCCTGACGATGAAGATGTATCTGCCGTCAGAACAGCAGTCGCAGCATCCGCAGTAAGGACGGCCGCCGGAGCAGCACTGGTATTGGAAACGCCTGTATTGCCAGTTCGCCCCGCCACAGCAGAATCGGAGGCAGAACCGCCAGCCGGAAGCTTCTCAGCGTTTTCTGTAAGTCCGACAACCTGACGGATCACTGCCAGCTGAGCGGAAGAAATATCCGCATTTGCCTGTCCGGCAGTAACGTTCCGCGCAGTGCCGATACCATCAATGACATTTACCTTCCCCACATGGCTTCCTGTATTACTGCGGATACTTGTTGTTTTCGCTCCACTGTCGGCATCACTGCCTGCATCGCCGTCACTATCAGCAGGCTCTGGTGAAGGTGTCGCAGAGGGCACTGGTGCCTCCGTGGGTTCCGGCGAAGGTGTCACGTCAGGCAGTTCAATACCTGCCGCCTTCATGATGGCTTCCTTCTCCTCGTCTGTGAGCTGCATGGCAGAAAGAACAGCCGCGATCTCTTCGACCGTCAGTCCGGATGCGGAGATACCGCCGCCGGACATATTCAGCTTCGTGGATTCCGTCGTGCTCAGGGATGCCGCATTGCCGATCCAGGCGCTGATCAGTGCATCATTCTCATCGACATTTTTGAGACAGAAATATACATCCCCGCCGCTGGTTTCAGCATCGCCAGTTTCACCACTGCCTTCTGCAGATCCTGATCCTGCTGTTCCCGTGCCTGCGTTGCCGGAAGTTGATGCTTTATTCCCTGCACTGCTGGTTGCCGAATCACCTGTGTTCTCCGTACTTCCTGCAGGATCCTGCCCTTCTGAACCGGCCGCAGCCTGTCCCGCAAGCTTCTGCAGTGCTTCCACAAACGACGGATCGATGATCACGCTTCCGTCCGCATCCGCCCGCACGAGAAAAATATACGGGTTATCCGCTGTTCCGTCACCGTCTCCTTTGTACTGATCGACAGCTTCCGATGTGATCGTTCCGCTGTAAACCAGCTCTCCCTGGTTGTTGTCATCCGGGATATCGGGAACCAGCGGTTCCGTACCTCCTCCACCGGAATCCGACACCGGCTTCAGTTTGTTCAGTGTCTCGATATTTTTCTTTGCGACCTCAATGTCCAGCTCGATCTTCTTGTGGTTGAGCTGTTCCTGCTGCAGTCCCAGGGAGGTTTTGTTCGTGTCAAAGGTGAGAAGCACATCCCCCTTCTTCACGCTCTGTCCTTCCGTTACGCTGACAGATTCCACGGTCTCCGTATCGTTGACATACACGTTCTGCGCGGCATCAGCCGTCACCTGCCCGCTCATGCTGCTGTAGTTTCCGTAGTCGTAGCCGCCGTAATTCAGATCGGACACGGGAACGACCATAACCTTGCCGTTCTGTGTCGTCGCACGCACTGCCGTCGAGATGCCGGCACCGGCGCCGACGATGACAGCCACGGTCACGATGACGGACACGATTCTTTTCTTCGCACTCATTCCGTCCCCTCCGTTTCTGCGGGACCGCTCTCCGTCAGTACACCGTCCTCTATCCGGACGATCCGCTTCGCGTGACGGGCGATCTTCGCATCATGCGTGATCATCAGTACTGTCGTTCCGTTCTCATTCAGCTGCTGAAAAATATCCATGACCTGCTGTCCCGACTTCGAGTCAAGGGCTCCGGTCGGTTCGTCCGCCAGGAGAAGCTTCGGATGATTGACCAGTGCCCTGGCAATTGCCACGCGCTGCTTCTGTCCGCCGGAGAGCTGTGACGGCTTATGGTCCATGCGGTCCTCCAGCCCTACCCTGCGCAGCGCCTCGGCCGCTCTTTTTCTTCTGTCGCTTCGCGGCACACCGGCATACGTGAGCGGCAGTTCCACATTCTGAAGTGCCGTCTGATAGGCGAGGAGCTCAAACGTCTGAAAAACAAAGCCGATCTTTTTCAGCCGCAGATCCGCCAGCATATTGTCCGTACAGGTCGATACGTCCGTGCCGTCAAGTACCAGCTTTCCCGATGTGGGACGGTCGAGACAGCCGATCAGGTTCATCAGCGTCGACTTGCCCGAGCCGGACGGTCCCATGACGGCCACATACTCTCCCTCCTCCATGGAAAAATCAATGTGATGGAGGATCGGGAATTCCATTTTTCCCTGAAAATAGCTCTTGCATATATCCGTACATGTAAGAATCATAGGATATACCTCCGTCACTCCGTAACGTTTGTGTCTTCGCTGTAGGAGCTTCCGACAATTCCAGAACCTGCGCTCTCAGAATATACATCATCCACCGGCATCTCTGACATCGGCGCCGTCTTCATGCCCTCCTGCTGTGTCCCGTCCGGAATGGCAATGCTGTCATCCTTCGTAAGACCGTCGAGGATCTGCACCTCGCTCATCATCTCATCTGTTCCGCCGATTTTCACAGCTCTCTTCTCGAGACGGCCATGTCCGTTGTCAGCCCAGACGAACGGATTGTCCGGATCCGTCTGGTCCACGCAGTAGCTGCCGATCCAGATGCCCTCCGACTTATCTACGGTATCCTCCATACCGGTATCCGGCTCGATGTACACGTGCTGTCCAAGCATAAGGCCGTCGCTGCTCTCGAGTTCCACGTAGAAAGGATACTTGGAGCTTGCTGTGGAGGAATCCGACGACATATAATATCCGTTAGACGTATCCGTCGTGGCGTTTTCCGTATCGATCTTCGTTATTTTTCCCTTCCATGTCTGTGAACTGTCGACACGGGAGCGGATCGTAACAGCGCTTCCTTCCGTCAGCATACCGATATTCATCTCGTTGACCGTTCCCTTCACGCGGAGATCGCCGGTCTTCATGATGGTAATGTAGGCGTTGCTGTCCGTGCCACTGGACATGGAAGTGGACGTCCCGTCATTGATCGTGCGCACCACACCGTCTATGCCGGACGTCACCTGATTGTTCTGAATATTGTCGTTCAGCTTGTCAATGTCTGCCTGCTTGCTCTGAATATCCAGCTGCTTCTGCTGGATCGAGAGCTGCTGCTCCTGAATCTGAATCGTGTAGTTTGCCTGCTCAGAGGCAGCCGCCTTTTTCTGCTGTGCCTGCAGCTGTGTGAGCGTATCGTTCATCGTCTTCAGCTCATTGTTCATGCGCTGAAGATCGATATTGGCCTGGTCCAGCTGAGACTGGTAGGTGGATGTATCATAGGTGAAAAGCACATCGCCCTTTTTGACCGTATCGCCGACCTTCACCTTCAGATCCGCAACGGTGGCATCATCCGCCTTGTTGACGGACCACGTCTCCTGTGTCTCGACAACACCGGCATACTGATTGGTCATGCCGACCGATCCTGTGTCCATCAGAATGGACACAGACTGCACATAGGCTGTTTCCCCGTCATTTTTCCCGCTGTTACCGCGAAAGACAAAAAACCAGACCAGCCATGCAGCCACTCCCGCCGCGATCACGACAAGTGCGATAACGCCTGCTTTTTTATGCTTCCTCATGTCATCCTCCCTCTTGTTATTTGCTGAGATTCTTTGATACCCATCCGTCACGCACCGGCAGAGACAGTTTCATCCGTGTTCAGGGTGTTCAGCACCTCTGCGGCGCCGTGCGACTGCAGAAATGCCATCGTATTCTTATAGCTGTCGTAAACCGTGATATTCATCAGCGGATCCTTTGTATTCTCCGACCACTCATTGATGTCCAGCGCGACCTGGTAATAGCTCTGCAGAAGTTCTGTCGGACGGGAGGTGCGGAAGTCCTCTGCCAGTGCGTCAACGAGCTCCTGCTTTTCGCCCTCATCAAGGTCCAGAAATTCCGTATTATCATCAGCATCCGTCGTACTGTAAACGGAGACACTGTGGATATCCGACACGCTGATCTTCCGGAAGGGATTGTAATTCTCATCGAATTCATCACTGTCACGGTAGTCATCCCACATTTTTTCCAGCGAAGCGTCGCTCACCGAATATTCTCTGTAGACCATCCGGCCGCTCTTCAGCTTCCATCCGATATCGATCAGGACATTCGTACCTGCTTCTTCTGTGTGATTCGACTGGTAGATATCGCTCTCCGCATCCTGCGAAGAGGCGGCTTCCTGTGCCATTTCATACATCGGTTCAAAGTCAGTGATCAGGACATCGCTGATCCGCTCATCAAATTCCCTGTATTCCGTTCCCGAGGAATAGTTTGTCGTCATGTACAGATAGTCCAGGCTGTCCGACCATAAGCCCATGGCCTGCACATGATCTGCATCCGGAATCCGCTGATCCACGTGCAGCGGATCCAGAGCAAACATCAGGAAAATCAGAATCGTCCCGCCGAATGCGCCTGCGATCAGTCTGCACTTCTTCCTGAAATGTCGGATTTTCCCGTAAAAAACAAGTTCCGAGATAATCCACACCACCAGGCAGCCAACGGCAGCACCTGTGATAAAAAGCGCATAGCTCGGACTGGTCGAATTGTAATACCCGAACATCAGGCCGAGGCCAAAACCGCCGAAGGCCATCAGAATGATCTGAAGCACAGGTGAAATCCATCGGAAAATAAATGCACTGCCAGCCTTTTCCGACGGGCGCATGGCGTAAATCCGGCAATCCAGGATAAGGCATGCCACTGCCCATACTGCCAGTCCGACCACGGCTGCCCACGTGCTGATATCTTTCCCGGGTCCACTCACAGCAAGAGCAACAGGCGAAAGCATCCATTGAAAGCTATTTCCTGCGATAAGCACCGTGGAAAAATTCACATGAATCAGTATCGTAACAAGCCAGTACACTGCCGGCCCGATGACCAGTATAAAAATTCCCAGCGCGGCGCCGATCCCCGTCCGTCCGCTCAGGATCATCCCCAGGCAGAAGACAGAATACACGGATAAAAATGCCAGGATAAAAAATGCGGCAGCCTTTAACCCCTCCACAGCCAGTGCACCCTGAAAGCAGCCATTCACCAGCGGAACGACAAGAGCCGCAAATATCTGACAGATCAGATACGGCGCAATACAGAGGACAGCACCGGAGGTATAGATCACGGCAAAAATCCTCTCCCGGCTGACCGGCAGGCTGTGCATCAGGTCATTGCGCTCCTGCGATCCGAGCCAGGAAAAGCCTGAAACGCTGGCCATGCCTGCTGCCACGCTGACGGCAGCGCCCATATAGCCGCTCTGAAGGCCAGCCGTCTGCCGGAATGCATCGACAATATTGCTGTGGACACTTTCAAGACTGGCATCCTGGATCACCAGAAAAACAGCCACCGGAAGAAGCAGGATCCCCACAGCAAGGATAATCGCGAAGAGCCAGATTCTCTCGCGCATATTATCCCGCAGCTCCTTACGAAAAGAGACTGTTGAAGTCATATCCGTTCACCTCCGTCTCTCCAATAAAAGCTTCCTCCAGTGTCACCGGCAGAATTTCCGCAAAAACAGGATCCTCGCTTCTGACCGTCTGCATAATGTCATCCGCGCTCCCCCTCGCAAGGATCTCCATCACCGATCCTCTTTTCCTGCATTGAAGCACATCCAGATTCCTGCAGAGCTCATCCTCTCTTCCTTTGTCTCTCAGTACGAACTGTACCTTATGGATGCTGAGTTTCATATTCTCCAGTTCCTCAGACAGGAGCACACCACCCTTATAAAGCAGGCCCACGTGATCGCAGAAGTCCTCGAGTTCCCGCAGATTATGAGAGGCGATCACCGGTGTGAAGTTCCTGTCGACCATTTCCTCCGCCACAAGGCTCTTCATCGCCTGGCGGACCACAGGATCAAGGCCGTCAAAAATCTCGTCGCAGAACAGGTACCTTGTGCCGGCACACAGCCCCAGCAGCATGGAGGTTTCCTTGCGC
>Ga0256406_1002413_pt1 | contig 26417 bp, 21 predicted proteins | sample RumenRJG_03DNA_FD_185986 | JGI IMG/M metagenome (GOLD analysis project Ga0256406, IMG submission 185986) | Bovine rumen microbial communities from Lethbridge, Alberta, Canada - RJG_03 | ecosystem: Host-associated > Mammals > Digestive system > Stomach > Rumen | place: Canada: Alberta | collected...
CGCCAGCAGGCGGTCCTCGATTTCACGCAGATTGTGGAAATCCATGGAGATCGGAACGGCCGTGCCGTGGATGCCGGTGATCAGCATGGACATGCCGATCATGCCGCAGAACATATGCGTCGGAAAACTCTCAGGCAGAATGCCTACTGCCGGAAGCATGTATCCATAGACAAGAATCAGGATAAACGGGAGCATTCCCACGCGGAATACAAATTCCCACTTATCTCTCCACTGTACAAGAAGGTCTCTGCGGACCATAGCCCAGAATGCTGTACGCGTCAGATTTTTCTCTTCCATAGTGACCTCATTTCCTTTCATATATATACCGGACTTAGTTATATGCCGGCCTCAGTTTCTGTCATCATGAGTACCATTCGCTGTATGTCGAGCTGCCTGGCTTTTGTAGTTGTTTGTTGAATGACTGATTTGCTGATTGTTGGGCACTCGTCTTTTATAGCTGTCTGTCAAACGTTTATTCTTCGGCATTTGCACTTGCCCGGTCATCCACGCCGTCCCGGTTCGTCAGGACGAGGAAGACATCATTCAGTGATTTGGTTCCGGTTTTCTCTTCGAGCTCCTTCACTGTACCGTAGGCGAGCATGTCGCCTTTTTTCATAATGGCCACATGTGCGCAGAAGTTTTCAACTTCTTCCATATAATGGGTCGTGAGAAAAATGGTCGTCCCCTCTTTATTCATCTTCAGCATCTGATCCCACAGGATGTTGCGGTAATTCGGATCCAGTCCGGTTGTGGGCTCGTCGAGAAAGAGAATTTCGGGATTGTGAAGCATGGCCCTTGCGATTTTCAGGCGCTGCGCCATGCCGCCGGAATAGCTGCGCACGAAATCTTTCCGCCTGTCCCAGAGCCCGAATTTATTCAGAAGCTCTTCGGTGCGCTCGTGGATCTCGGCCGGAGCCATGCCGAAATATCTGCCGTGAAAATACAGGTTTTCTTCCGCGGTAAGACTTCTCTCGAGGTTGTTGTGCTGAGCGACGACACCGATTTTTCTGCGGATAGCCGTTACGTCACGCGTGAGGTCCTCACCGTCGTACAGGATTTTGCCTGAGGACGGGAGCAGCTGCGTCGTCACCATGTTGATCGTGGTGGATTTGCCGGCGCCGTTGGCTCCGAGAAAACCGAAAATTTCTCCTTTATTTACGTGAAAGGAAATCCCATTCACTGCATCTACCGTCCCGTTTTTTGTCCTGTATTGTTTTTTCAGATCCTTTACATCAAGAACATAGCTGCTCATGGAAAGCCTCCTTTTGCTGAAGTTTTTATCTGTATACCCCACAGGGGTATTTTGCTCTGCGAGAATCAATATATACCCATATGGGGTATATTGCAAGCACTTTTTAAAAATTTCTGAGACGCGCCGCTGTCATTGCGGTAAGGGCATACCGTAAACATCTATATCATACAAGATGCCACATACTGTATAAGCTACGGATTGCCCCGTGCTTCGCACTCCCGCAATCCTACAGGTATTCGCACTTTCGTTCCGCTTTCGCGTCACTTCGTGCTCATACCTGTTGCCTTCGAAATCGCATACAGTCTCTTACACACGCTACGCGTGTGACGATCCTGTCTGCGATTCGAAGAGCTTATACAGTACGGAATTGACAAGCAGAGTGAGCAGGCAATAGAATAATAAAAATACAGGTACGGCAAAAGCGCCTGTGATGAGGAGGATATCATGATACTGGCAGCGGATATAGGCAATACGCATATTGAACTCGGCTGCATCGGAAATGACGGTACGATTACAGGCCCCGTGCAGATGAGTACAGACCGGGTGGAGACGGCTTATGAGTATGCGGCGGAGATCCGCCAGATACTGCATCTCATTGGTGTCAGGAGGGAAGAACTGGAGGGTTCGGTCATTTCCTCGGTAGTACCCGGCGTCACCGTTGTGATGCGCCGTGCCTTCGAGATCCTCACAGGTAAGGAACCGTATATCCTCGGACAGAATATTGCATCAGGCCTGAAGGTGGATATGGATGGCATTACGGCCGACCAGATCGCGGGGGATCTCGTGGCGACGGCCGTCGCGGCAGGAGAGGAATATATCCTTCCGGCCATCATTATAGATATAGGCACTGCCACGACGATCACGGTTGTCAACCGGGATAAGGTGTATATCGGCGGCTGCATCATGCCGGGACCCGGCACGGCACTGAAGGGAATGCTAAGCGATACATCTCTGCTGCCGGCCATAGATTTTTCGGCGCCGAAGCGTGTGATAGCGAGGGACACCGTAGATGCCATGAAGAGCGGCATTCTGTTTGGAGCAGCTGGTGCGATCGATGGAATCATCGACAGGTATGCGGAGACACTTAGACAGGAATCTCAAGACAGGGAACCGACGATCATTGCCACGGGAGGAATGGGAAGGATCATCGCACCGTACTGCATGCACAGGATTGTTGTGGATGATAATCTGCTGCTGAAGGGACTGTGGATTATCTGGCAGCGCAATCAGGAAAAGGAGCAGTAAGCACCCATGCCGGCAGTGCCGCCGTTATGCAGAAGACGGCGGCAGAGTATTCGCGGAGGGAAAGAGCCGGCGGGTGTGGAAACCGGAGAGCAGAAAATCGACTGAATAGGAAGGACAGCAGATTTATGACTCTTAATGAACTGAATATCAATGACGAAGCAACTGTTACAGTCGTGGGCGGTGAAGGCGCGCTGCGACAGCACTTCCTCGACATGGGTGTGATCCCCGATGCGGAGATCACTTTGGTTAAGTTCGCCCCGATGGGTGATCCGATTGAGTTTCGCATTCATGATTATGAACTGACGCTGCGCGTGGATGACGCAAAGAAAATAGACATAGATGAAAAGACTATTCATCCGTGGCAGCCTGAACAGACGGGCGTCAGAGAGGAGAAACTGCAGGAGCACCCCGGACTCGGCGAGGGCGGCAAATATCATGTCAAGAAGGATGAACATCCTCTGCCGGATGATCAGGTGCTCACTTTTGCCCTGGCAGGAAATCAGAACAGCGGCAAGACGACGCTTTTTAATCAGCTGACGGGTTCTAATCAGCACGTCGGCAATTTCCCGGGTGTGACTGTCGACCGGAAGACAGGTCAGATCAGAGGACATGAGAATACGGAGATCACGGATCTGCCGGGTATCTACTCCATGTCTCCGTACAGCGATGAAGAGATCGTCACAAGACAGTATATTATAGGAGATAAGCCGACCGGCATCATCAACATCGTTGATGCGACCAATATCGAGAGAAATCTCTATCTGACAATGCAGCTCATGGAACTCGATACACCGATGGTCCTTGCGCTCAACATGATGGATGAGCTGACAGGCAACGGCGGTTCGATCCGTGTCAACAAGATGGAGTCCATGCTGGGCATTCCGGTCGTTCCGATTTCCGCGGCAAAGGGCGAGGGAATCGAGGAACTGGTGGATCACTGCCTGCATGTGGCGCATTATCAGGAGAGACCCGGACGGCAGGATTTCTGCAGCCCTGATGATCACGGCGGCGCTGTACATCGATGCCTGCATGCGATCATGCACCTGATTGAGGATCATGCTGCGGCCGCGGGTATTCCGCTTCGTTTTGCGGCGACGAAACTCGTCGAGGGCGATGACCGTGTCATGGAAGCCCTGAAGCTGGATGAGAATGAAAAAGAAATGATTGAGCATATCATCCTGCAGATGGAGCATGAGAGAGGCCTGGACAGAGCGGCTGCCATCGCCGACATGCGCTTTTCCTTCATTGAGAAACTGGTAAAGCAGACCGTTATCAAACCGAAGGAGAGCAAAGAACATGAGCGAAGCCGCAGGATCGACCGGGTCCTCACCGGCAAATACACGGCTATTCCCTTCTTTGTCGGTATTATGGCGCTTATTTTCTGGCTGACCTTCAACGTGATCGGCGGAACTCTGCAGGATGTTCTGGCGAACGGGATTTCAGCGCTCACAGCCGTCGTCGATCAGGCCATGACGAGTGCAGATGTCTATCCATGGGTGCACTCGCTCGTGATTGACGGTATCTTTACCGGTGTCGGTACGGTGCTCAGCTTCCTGCCGATCATCGTTGTTCTGTTTTTCTTCCTCTCACTGCTTGAGGATACGGGCTATATGGCGAGAATCGCCTTCGTCATGGACAAGTGGCTGAGAAAAATCGGTCTGTCCGGGCGGAGCATGGTTCCGCTGCTGATCGGCTTCGGCTGCAGCGTCCCTGCTGTCATGTCGTCCAGAACACTCCCTTCGGAGCGGGACCGCAAGATGACGATCATGCTCACGCCGTTTATGAGCTGTTCGGCGAAGACGCCTATTTATGCATTTTTTACCTCCGTCTTTTTCCCGAAACAGGGAGCAATCGTCATGATCTGCCTGTATTTTGGCGGCATCTGCGTCGGCATTCTGGTGGCGCTGCTGTCCAAGAGCACGATTTTCAGAGGAGAGGCGGTTCCGTTCGTCATGGAACTTCCGAATTACCGGATGCCCAGCGCAAAAAATGTGCTGCAGCTTCTCTGGGACAAGGCGAAGGATTTTCTGCAGAGAGCGTTTACCATCATCTTCGTGGCTTCCATTGTGATCTGGTTCCTGCAGACGTTTAACTTCCATATGCAGATGGTGACGAATTCGCAGGACAGCATTCTCTGCGCGATCGCAGGGCTGATCACGCCGATCTTCCGTCCGGCCGGTTTTGCCGACTGGCGCGTGACGACAGCACTGATCACCGGATTTATGGCAAAGGAGAGCGTTGTCTCCACACTGAATGTGCTTTTCGGTTCAACGGCGGCGCTGACTGCCACGCTTACGACGGGCACATGCATCCCGCTTCTCACCTTCTGTCTTCTGTATACGCCCTGCGTAGCTGCCATCGCATCCGTACGCCGTGAACTCGGTCACAGGTGGGCGATCAGCATGGTGCTGTTCCAGTGTGTGACCGCGTGGATCGTTGCCGTGCTTGTGCATCTGATCTGCATGGCTTTCGGCGTAGCGTGACAATGATTTCATCATTGTGTCCGGATATACAGATGCTTCCAGCCATTAGCAGGATATCGAAGTCTTAATACGCAATTCACATAATTTATGATAAGCTAGTAAAATGATAACAGTGTCAAAAGTCATCACCCACGTTGCACTTGTGCAAAAGTGGGTGAATGACTTATTGATCCGGTTATCATACTTATGACACCTATATCATTAAATGTAAAAAGGAGTAAACTGTGTCAGACGGAGCCGGTCTATGGACCATCATTATCTGCGTGCTGATTTCAGCATATTTTTCTGCATCGGAGACAGCATATAATTCTGTAAACAAGGTCCGATTGAAAAATCTGGATGATAAGGGAAATATCGGCGCGAGGAGAGCCCTGCAGCTGCTCGATAATTATGAGAAGCTTCTCTCAACGATCCTCGTCGGGAACAACGTGGTCAATATCATTGCCACATCCATGGCGACCGTGATCTGCGTGCGCCACTGGGGGAGTGACAGCGGCTCAGCAATTGCGACGGTAATTATTACGATCGTTCTGCTGATGTTCGGAGAGATCACGCCGAAGACGCTGGCGATCGGATCGGCCGATTCTTTCGCTGTTCTGGTGTCCGGTTCACTTCAGTTTTTCATGATCATCCTCACCCCGCTCACCTGGTTGTTCGGTCTGTGGCAGAAACTGCTGCTGAAGATATTCAAACCGAAGGACGATAATGCAGTGACGGATGAGGAAATCCTCACGATCGTCAGAACGGCAGAGGAAGAGGGCGAGATCGACAAGCAGGAGAGTACACTCATCCACAACTCCATCGATTTCAACGAGACCCTGACGGAGGATATCCTCACGCCCCGGGTGGATATTGAAGCTGTTGAGCAGAACTGCACCAAGGATGAGGTGAAGGAGATCTTTGCCAAAACCGGACTGTCCCGTATTCCCGTGTACGACAAAGACATCGATCATATCATAGGCGTCCTCTACGTCAAGGATTTCTACAACAAAATATACGGCAATGACGGCAGTGTGCGTTCGATCATCCGGCCGGTTATTTTTACCTCGGAACACCGCCCGATCGGCGAACTTTTCCGTGAGCTGCAGTCGAAGAAAATTCATATGGCCATCGTTCTGGATGAATACGGCGGTACGCTCGGCATTGTGACGATGGAAGATATTCTGGAGGAACTTGTCGGTGAGATCTGGGATGAGCATGAAGAGGTCGAACCGGAGATCCGCAAGGTCGGTGACGACGGATATATCGTAAGCGGTTCCATGAACCTGGAAAAGTTCTTCGAGAGCATCGGTGAAGATTACAGTGATGATGAGGAGTCGCTCACTGTCAGCGGCTGGCTGGTCGACACGGCGGGGCATCTGCCGCGCAGCGGTGAGGTGATCTCTGTCCCCGAGCGCCATCTCGAGGTAGAGGTGATGGAAGTCAATGAACACCGCATCGAAAAGGCGCAGGTGCAGATCCTGAAGCCGGATGCAGAGGAATCGGACGACAAAGACAACGGCAGCGGAAAAGACAGCGAAGATGACAGAAGCGGCGGACAGCCGGAGAAAAAGGCCGACGGGTCGCGCGCAGAGGAACTGAAGGAGCAGACAGGTGGCAAAGAAGGCTGAAAATATCATCCTTCCATCGGACGGCAGTGAGGCCGGGAAGAAGGAATCGGCCGGAACGGCAGAGCAGAATACTTCCGGTGAAAACAGGAGAAAAGAGGGCCGGAAACGTCCGCGCCGGGGGAGAAAAACGAAGCGGACCAGAAGAAGCATCCGTTCACAGCTGATGATTCTCCTGATCGTGATGGGAATTGTTCCCGCTGTGGTCGTGGAGGCTGCGACGATCCGGAGCTATGAGAAGCGCGCCATAGAACAGAGAACCGTGACTGTGCGTTCACAGTGCGATGTACTGGCGGATCAGCTCGCGACACGTGACTATATCGATAACCAGGATGACGATGTGATCAATCCGGAATTTGACATGCTGACCAGTATCTATGAGGGCCGCATTGTCGTCATGAACAAAGACGGCAAGATCATCAAGGATACGTATAATCTGGATACAGGCAAATATTCTCTGTCCGAAGAGGTGCAGCAGTGTCTCAGAGGCGAGGAGACGAGCCACTATGACAAAGAGAATCAGTTCATAGAGATCACGATGATGGTCACGGATCCGTCGGATACAAAGAATACCGATATCAAGGGTGTTCTGCTGATCAGCGTCTCAACGGCGGAAATTCATGCGAATACGGTGGCACTGGAGCAGCAGGGAATCATGATGATGGCTGTCGTCATCATTCTGATTCTGATCTTCGGCTATATTATGTCCGGTGTGCTCGTAAAGCCGCTGATGAAGATCACGAAGGCGATCGAGGGCATTGAGGTCGGGTATGAGGATGAAAAAATCAATGTCCCGGATTACCGTGAGACGCAGCTGATCTCAGATGCTTTCAACTCGCTGCTGAAAAGGCAGAGAAGTGCGGATGAAACAAAAGAAGAATTTGTCTCCAACGTGTCCCATGAGCTGAAGACACCTCTGGCATCCATGAAGGTGCTCTCGGATTCGCTGAACCAGGATCCGAATGCCTCTCTTGAGATGTACAAGGAGTTTATGCAGGATATTTCCTCTGAGATCGACCGTGAGAACCAGATCATCACCGATCTTCTCACCCTCGTCCGCATGGATAAGAAGGCTGTCAAACTTAATATCACCGAGACAAATATCAACCAGGAAATAGAGGGTATTATCAAGCGGCTGACGCCGATCGCGGACAAGGCCAATGTGCGTCTGATCTTCGACAGTTTCCGGCCGATCACGGCGGAGGTTGACGAGGTGAAGCTGACACAGGCCTTTACGAATATCATTGAAAACGGCATCAAATACAACAAGCCGGATGGCGGATTTGTGCGGATATCGCTGAACGCCGACCGCAAATATTTCTATACGACGATCACCGATTCGGGTATCGGTATTCCCGAGGATCAGATCAGCCATATTTTTGACCGGTTCTACCGCGTGGACAAGAGCCATTCGCGTGAGATCGGCGGTACCGGTCTCGGACTTGCCATTACAAAACAGGCAATCGCCATGCACCGCGGTGCGATCCGCGTGAGCAGTGAAGTGGACAGGGGAACGACGTTTTCCATCCGCATTCCTCTTGTTTATGTCGTCTGAGGAATTAAAGTATGAAGAAATGGAAACAGATAACCGCTCTGCTTTTCTCACTTGTCATGATACTGGGACTTGCCGGATGCAGTTTCAACCCGTCGCATCTGCTGTCGGGAAGTGAGGACAGTGCGAAGAATCATCTGTATTATCTGAACAGCAATTCTGACCAGATCATCGCCGTGGATTATTCCTTCGGCGCCGCTGATCCGGCGGAGCAGGCGATGGAACTCGTCGGCATGCAGTCACAGGATCCGCTGGAAAGCGGGCTCAGGCATCTGCTGCCTGACGGTGTGACGATCGATGAGTGCACGCTGGACGGAACACAGCTTCACATCGATCTGTCGTCGCCGCTCTCTGATCATGTATCGACGGGTAAGATGCTGATCGTCGGCGGTCTTGTCCGCACGTTCATCCAGATCGACGGTGTGGATTCGGTGCAGATAACGGAGGCCGGCAGCCCGCTCTGCGATTCGGATGGGAAGGAACTCGGAAGTCTGACGCTGGATGATTTCATCGAGAATGCGGGAAAGAGCATCAACAACTATCTCTATACGACGATGACGCTTTATTTTGCGGATTCCACGGGCACACATCTGGTGGCGGAACAGCGCAGGGTCTATTACAGCAGTAATGAGCCGATGGAAAGAGCCGTCATCGAGGCTCTGATCCAGGGACCGACCACGGAAGGTCTTTATGCTGCTCTTCCGGGGGATGCCACCGTGCTGAGCACACATATTTCAGGGGCATCTTCCTCCGGCAGTTCCACGGATGACGGCAGCGGAAATGACGGGAAATCCGGCCGTGACAGCAGTAAGGTCTGCTATGTGAGCTTCGATAAAAATATACAGAATACCGTCAGCAACGTCTCTGAGGAAGTGTCGCTTTATTCTATCGTGGATTCTCTCGTCGACACCTGCGGTGTGGATCGGGTGCAGTTCAGCATCAACGGAGAAAACGACACGGTATTCAGAAGCAGGATCAGTCTGTCACAGCAGTTTGAGAAGAAAAATATCTGACGGAGGTTGTACACACTGATCATGTCCGGGCCGGATACGGCCCGGGCAGGCGCGGCCCGGATGCGCTCTGATCATGGACGACCGCAACACGTTTAGTGCTGCGGCAGCAGATGCATGCGGGATAACTCGCGATACAGGCCTGAGAGCGGCAGCCCGACGACATTGCTGTAACTGCCGTGGATTTCGCTTACATAGACGGCGAAGCGGCCCTGAATGGCGTACCCGCCGGCTTTGTCGTATGGCTCGTCGGAACTGGCATAGCGATCAATTTCTTCTTCTGTCATAGGGGAGATCACAACTTCTGTGCTGCAGAAAAAGGTGGAACATTCGGTCTCCGAGAGTATGGAGACACCGGTATATACGTTATGGGAGCGTCCCTGCAACAGGTGCAGCATGGAAAGCTCCTCTTTTTTATCTGCGGGTTTTCCGAGCACCATGCCGTCACAGGCGACGACGGTGTCTGCGCCGATCACTGCATAGTCTGCAGACGGATCGTCGGGCAGACCGGCGAAGATGCGGGCGGCTTTTTTGTAAGCCAGATCCATGACGATGTCCTGCGGTGAGGTCTTTACCGTCGTTTCGGGATCTGACGAGGGGATGATCTGACAGGGCAGGCCGGCCTGTTCCATCAGTTCACGGCGTCTGGGTGAACCGGAAGCGAGTATCAGTTTCACTGGATTTTTATTCATTTCGGACCTCCTTAAGCCTGATTTTTGAACGGCTGTCTGCATTATAGCACCTGCCGGGAATTTATACAGTTTGTGGCAGGTGAGTTTCCTGTGCTATAATGGGTCATCACGGAAGCGTCCTGCTTCCTTCTATCATGATAACGAGGTGCATGTTCATGAAAACAAAAGTTTATATCGATGGACAGAGCGGTACGACGGGGCTGCAGATCTATGACAGGATCGGCGCGCGGAGTGATCTGGAACTGCTCCGGATTGATGAGGACAAACGCCATGATCTGGAGGAGCGGAAGAAGTATCTCAACGCGGCGGACATTGTTTTTCTCTGCCTGCCTGATGACGGGGCGAGAGAAGCCGTGGCGATGATCGATAATCCGGATGTCCGTGTGATCGATGCCTCGACGGCACACCGCACAGCTGATGGATGGGTCTACGGGTTCCCTGAATTTTCAGGGGAACAGAGAGCTGCGATCGCTTCCGGAAAGCGGATCGCCAACCCGGGATGTCATGCCACGGGGATAATCTCCTCCGCCGGACCGCTTGTGCGCATGGGAATTCTTCCGAAGGATTATCCGCTCACCTGTTATTCCCTGACAGGCTATTCCGGCGGCGGAAAGAAAATGATCGCCACGTATGAGGCGGATGAGCGTCCGGCATCTCTGGATGCCCCGGGGATCTACGGACTCACGCTGCGCCACAAACACCTGCCGGAGATTCAGAAAATGACGGGACTCGAATACCCGCCGGTTTTCATGCCCGTTGTTGACGACTATTACAAAGGCATGGCCGGAACGATCCTTCTGCAGAACAGGCTGCTCAACGGAAAACCGACGGCGGAGGAAATCTGCGAACGCCTGCAGGAATATTACGCCGATGAGCATTTTGTCAGCGTTATGCCCTTCGGAAGCAATGGAAAGACGCTGTATGCGAATGAACTCGCCGGAACAAATTATCTGAAACTCGTTGTTTGCGGCAATGAGGATTCCACGACGGTCACAGCCCTGTTTGACAACCTGGGCAAGGGCGCTTCGGGTGCGGCTGTCCAGAATATGAATATCATGCTGGGACTTGATGAGACGACCGGCCTCGAATAATTTCATCATTGATAGTCTGTATGATCGCGAGAGCGCGTAGCGATCCGGTTATCATACTTATGACACCTATATCATCTGTATGATTGACAATAAGGATGAGAGGTATATACTGATAGTATATATCTCTTTCTTTATGCGAACATTTCACATTATACTCACATATCCCCGGGAGGTATTCATGAACAGACACCCGGTCTGCATCGCATGTATCTGTCTGATGCTTCTCCTTCTGATCTTTCATGCCGCCGGCGTACCTTTCTTCGGCAAACCCGTCCTGCCGCCTTCCGTGATGAGAAAATTTGCCGCCGGTGCAGGTGTCTCTGCCTGCGGCGTCATCGACAGCCGGCAGCAGAAGGAGAAGTCGGTTCAGTACGTGATCCGGGACGCAGAAGTATCGTTTTACGGCGCAAAGTACTCTTTCGAGCGGATCAGGATTACGATGACGGGAGAGACGTCCGTCTATGTGAGGCAGAAGGATTCCCTGATCTGCGCCGGAAACAGTTATCCCTATGAGAGCTTTCCGGTGGGCAGCCGGGTCACGGTGTCCGGAACACTCACAGAAATCAGCGCGCCCGGCAATCCGGGACAGTTTGACAGCCGCAGTTATTATGCATGCCAGCGGATCTACTATGAGATGTTCTGCAGAAAAGCAGTTCTGGAAGAGGAAGCGGGCGGTGTGAAAGAGCAGCTGACGCTTCTGCGCAGCCGGATAGCCGGGGAACTTGTCTCCGTGATGCATCCGGAGACGGCAGGCGTCCTCGCAGCCATGCTGCTCGGCGACCGGTCGGTGCTCGATGAGGAGACACGGCTTAATTACCAGAGCGGCGGCGTCATGCACGTACTCGCCGTGTCGGGACTGCATATCTCCCTGCTGGGTATGGCTGTGTTCGGGCTGATCCTCCGCGTGCTCATGCTGGCATTCGGCATGCGCCATGAGCGGATCATTCAGGCTGTCGCCGCTGTCATATCGTCTTCTCTGATGTCGTTTTACTGTCTGTTTACCGGCAGTCCTGTTTCCGCTCTGCGGGCGTGGATCATGTTTGCAGTCATGCTGGCGGCGCGCGTGCTGAGAAAAAGCTATGATCCGCTCTGTTCCCTCAGCTTCGCCGGCATCCTGATCCTTATCAGCAATCCCGGTTACCTGTTTTATACGGGATTTCAGCTCTCTTTTGCCGCCGTTCTCGGCGCTGCCGGCGTCTACCCGGTTCTTCTGAAACTCATTCCCGTATCATTCTGGCGGAAGGGGAGCCGTAAGAAGAAAATCATGCACAGCGTCGCCGAGCTTACGCTGTGCTGGTGCGCTGTCAGCCTGACGACGCTGCCTCTCTGCGCCTGGTATTTCTATCAGATTTCTGTCCTCGGTCTTGTCGCCAACATCCTGATCGTTCCGGCTATGAGCCTTGTGATGGAGATCGGCGTCGCGGGCTCTTTTGCATTGCTTTTCTCCAGACGTCTCGCATGGCTGATCCTGATTCCTGACGATATGATCCTTCAGTTCTTCCATTTTCTGACAGGGGCGGTGCGCTCGGTTCCCTTTTCCGTCTGGATCTGCGGCAGACCTGCGCTCTGGCAGGTGGTTCTCTGGTATGTTCTGCTGGTCCTGATGCTGCTGCTTCTCAGCAGATCAGACAGCAGAGATAAGCATCCGGGTATCCGGGCAAAGGCATTATTCATTCTGATCCCGATGTGTCTGCTGTTTTCGTTCCGCCATTACCCGGATTTTTCATTGACCATGCTCGACGTGGGACAGGGCGATGCCCTGGTGATCAGGGCGTGCGGCCGCGTATTTCTCGTGGACGGCGGGAGCAGCAGTGTGGACAGCGTCGGCAGATACCGGATCGTTCCCTATCTGGAGAACCAGGGAATTTCCCGCGTGGACGGCATTTTCCTGACGCACGGAGACAGTGATCATTACAGCGGGATCGAGGAAATGCTTGACGCCGGAGCAGAGGGCACGGACATCATCACGATCGGTCATCTGTATATGCCTTACTGGCTGGAAAAAGAGAACACGGGGATCCGTCTGATCCGGGAATGCCGGAATGCCGGCATTCCGGTCTCGCTCCTCCGGCAGGAAGATACGATAGCGGCGGGCGATCTGCGCATGGATGTGATCCACCCACTGAAAGAGGGCGGAGAGACGGAGGGAAATGCGGGATCTCTGGTGCTCCGCGTGACATACGGTCATTTTTCCGCTCTGCTGACGGGAGACCTTGAGAGAGAGGGAGAGGAGGAAATACTTCCCTATGTGACAGACGTGGATTATCTGAAGATCGGACACCATGGATCGCGCTATGCCACATCGGCGGAACTGCTGGCAGCGGCTTCTCCTGAGATCTGCACGATCTCGGCCCCGGCGGACAGCATCTACGGCCATCCGCATCAGGAGACGCTGGACAGAATCGCGGCCGCAGGCGCCGATGCCTGGTGTACGAAGGACTGCGGAGCCATTACCGTCAGCGTGGACCGCAGCGAGGTGCGCCTCACGGGCTGGCTCTCCACAATCCCGGCGACTGCCTCCGCCGGAATAGCTGACCAGATATCCGATACAGCTTTTCCATCACAGCAGTGGTCCGATGCGCTGCTTCCGGCACACAGAAAAACGCCGGTTGCCAAAACCCCGTGATGGCGCGCATAATGTGATCAGTGCACAGGAGACAGATAACATGGGTATTGTAGAAGACGATCTGAAGAATAAAAAATTTCATCAGCTTTACCTTCTCTACGGCGAAGAAAGCTACCTCAGAAACGGCTATGCGCACGCACTGGTGAAGGCGCTGATCCCCGAAGATGATTCCATGAATTACAGCCATTACGTGGGGGAGAACATGGATGCGCGCGAGGTGATATCGCAGGCGGACACCATGCCTTTTTTTGCAGAGCGCAGGGTGATCCTGATCGAGGATACGGGAATCTTCACGCGGGCGGCTGATGATCTGGCGGATTTCGTGGCCAATATGCCGGAGTATCTCGTGCTGATTTTTTCCGAGGAAAAAATAAATGCGTCTTTTCGTCTGACAAAGGCTGTGAAGAAGTACGGCTGCGTCGAGGAATATGCCCGGAGAACGGCGGAACAGCTGAGCGCGCAGGTTCTTGCGCGGGTGAAGAGAGAGGGCAGGAAGATCCGGCGGCCGACGATGGATCTTCTGCTGCAGATGGTCGGAACGGACCTTACCAATGTACACAATGAACTGGACAAGCTCATGGCCTACATGATGAGTCCGGACAGACCGACGGCGGGCAGTGATCCCGACGAGATCACGCCGGAGGATCTGCAGACAATTCTGATGCCGGAGCTCGAGGACAGCATCTTCAAGATGATCGATGAGATTTCATTCCGCCATCAGAAAAAGGCGCTGGATTATTACTATGATCTCCTGGAGCTGAAAACAGCGCCGGAACTTATCCTGAACCGCATGTCCGCTACCTATGCCGCACTTTATCATGTGCGCGTGATGATGGACAGCCATGTGTCGAGGAACGATATGATGAAGGCGGCAGGTGTGAGCAGCGGGAGACTGTATTACCTGTCCAGGACGGCGGGAATGTACAGGGCGGAGGAGCTGCGCAGGATTCTGGAGCAGCTGATTCAGACAGAGCAGGAAGTGAAGACCGGCAGGCTGGATGGCCGTCTGGCCGCTGAGATGCAGATTATCCGATGCAGCTCTATGAAATGATGCGGAAGTTGTGCGTTTTTACCATATTCGCGGACTTTGTGAAAAAAAAGTCGTTCAAATGGGAAAATCTGCTTTTATGGTGGTGAAAATTTTTTTCAGATATGTATAATAAGCAATGGAAGAAATTTGTAGATCCAGTGATCAGAAAGAGGGTAACCAAATGGCACAGATTGATTTGACGCAGTATGGAATTACGGGAACGACTGAGGTCGTTTACAACCCGTCCTATGAGACACTTTTTGAAGAAGAGACAAAGCCTGAACTGACCGGATACGACAAGGGTCAGGTAACAGAGCTTGGCGCTGTCAATGTTATGACAGGTATCTACACCGGACGTTCTCCCAAGGATAAATTCATCGTTATGGATGAGAACTCCAAAGACACCGTATGGTGGACTTCCGATGAGTATAAGAATGATAACCATCCGGCTTCCAAGGAAGCATGGGCAGCAGTAAAGGAGATCGCAAAGAAAGAGCTCTCCAACAAGAGACTGTTCGTTGTTGATGCTTACTGCGGCGCTAACAAAGATACCCGCATGGCCATCCGTTTCATCATGGAGGTTGCATGGCAGGCACACTTCGTACGCAACATGTTCATCAAACCTACCGATGAAGAGATGAAGACCTTCAAGCCGGATTTCGTTGTTTACAACGCATCCAAAGCTAAGGTAACAAATTATAAGGAACTTGGCCTGAACTCTGAGACCGCTGTAGTCTTCAACATCACTTCCCGTGAGCAGGTTATCATCAACACCTGGTACGGCGGTGAGATGAAGAAGGGCATGTTCTCCATGATGAACTACTATCTGCCGCTGAAGGGCATCGCTTCCATGCACTGCTCCGCGAACACCGATATGGAAGGAAAGAATACTTCCATCTTCTTCGGTCTGTCCGGAACCGGCAAGACCACTCTTTCCACTGATCCGAAGAGACTTCTGATCGGTGATGATGAGCACGGCTGGGACGACAACGGCGTATTCAACTTCGAGGGTGGCTGCTATGCAAAGGTTATCAACCTCGACAAGGATTCCGAGCCGGATATCTACAACGCTATCAGAAGAGACGCTCTTCTTGAGAACGTAACCGTTGACAAGGACGGCAAGATTGATTTCGCAGACAAGTCTGTTACAGAGAACACCCGTGTATCTTATCCGATCGAGCACATCGAGAAGATCGTTAAGAAGGTAAACGGCATCTCTGCAGGTCCTGATGCGAAGAACGTTATCTTCCTTTCCGCAGATGCATTCGGCGTACTTCCGCCGGTTTCCATCCTGACACCGGAGCAGACCAAGTACTACTTCCTGTCCGGATTCACTGCTAAGCTGGCTGGTACAGAGCGCGGCATCACCGAGCCTACACCTACCTTCTCCGCATGCTTCGGTCAGGCATTCCTTGAGCTGCATCCGACCAAGTACGCAGAAGAGCTCGTTAAGAAGATGGAGAAGAGCGGAGCAAAGGCTTACCTCGTTAACACCGGATGGAACGGAACCGGCAAGAGAATTTCCATCAAGGATACCCGTGGAATCATCACCGCTATCCAGACCGGCGACGTAGACAAGGCTCCGACCAAGAAGATCCCGTACTTCGATTTCGAGGTACCGACTGAGCTTCCTGGCGTAGATCCTGCTATTCTTGATCCCCGTGATACCTATGCTTCCGCTGATGAGTGGAATAAGAAGGCTGAGGATCTTGCGAACAGATTCATCAAGAACTTCAAGAAGTATGAGGGCAATGAGGCAGGTAAGGCACTTGTTGCCGCAGGTCCTCACATCGACTGATCAGGTCAGGACGATGGCAGCAGCTGCTGCATGACAGAATAATGTATGAAGGCGCCGCCGCAGAGATTTTTCTCTGCGGCGGCGCTTTTTGCATGGCAGTGGCTGAATAGTACCATCCGATGCCAGCACTTTTGCAGATTGGCATTGACAAAGCCGTTCTCACTGTCTATAATTTTTAACATAGTAATCTTATTAAATAAGTATGAAATATAGGAAATAAAAACGAACAAGGCAGGAGGACGAGATGAGCTACGATAAAGTCAATACAAAACTGATTCACGGCGGTATTCCGATGGATGAGTACACTGGTGCGGTCAATGTACCTGTTTATCTCACATCTACTTTCAAACAGGACGGTCTCGGCGTGCGCAGGAGGGGATACGAGTACGCGCGGACAGGCAACCCCACAAGAGAGGCACTGGAAGCGCTGATCGCTGAACTGGACGGAGGTCTGGCCGGCTTTGCTTTTTCCTCGGGACTGGCAGCCATCGACACCGTTCTGAGTCTGTTCAACGCAGGAGATGAGATCCTGACATCCGAGAACGTATACGGCGGAACTTTCCGTATTCTGGATCAGGTATTCAGTCATTTCGGTATCAAAGGACGTCTTGCCCATACGGAGGATCCCGTGCGGTTCGCAGAGGAGATCTCCGATCAGACAAAGGCAGTCCTGATCGAGAGCCCGGCCAATCCGCTCATGGAAATCACGGATATCCGCGCTATATCAGATATTGCACATGAAAAGGGTCTTACGGTCATCGTCGATAACACGTTTATGACGCCTTATCTTCAGAAACCGATTGATCTCGGTGCGGATATCGTCGTTTACAGTGCGACCAAATATCTCGCGGGACACAGTGACCTGGTAGCCGGTCTGGTTGTTGTAACGACAGAGGAGCTGAAGGAGCGCGTGGCATTTCTGCAGAATTCCAAGGGCGCTGTTCTGCCGCCGTTTGATTCCTGGCTGCTGATCCGCGGCATCAAGACGCTGAGTGTGCGCCTTGACCGCCATGTGGCCAATGCGGAGAAAATCGCCGCATGGCTCGCCGGAAATCCCGATGTGAAAAAAGTATACTATCCCGGACTGAAGGACAGCGCAGGATATGAGATCAATAAGAAACAGGCCAGAAACGGCGGTGCGATGATGTCCTTTGAGCTCACGGAGAATCATGACATCCGTGTGTTTTTTGAGCAGCTGAAGCTGGTGATCCTCGCAGAGTCTCTCGGCGGCGTTGAGTCGCTGATCTGCCATCCTGCGAGCATGACGCATGCGTCGATCCCGAAGGAAATCCGTGAAAAAGTCGGTATCACAGATCAGCTGATCCGTCTCTCACCCGGCATTGAGGATGTGGATGATATTATCGCCGATCTGGATCAGGCGATCAGAAAGAGCCGCAGATAAGATACGGACCGGATATCAGGAGGGATATTATGGCTGATTACTATGAGGACATGCATGAGCTGATCGGCAACACGCCGATGGTTAAACTGAATCATATCGGCGTAAAGAAAGAGGCAGGTATTTTTGCCAAACTGGAGTACTGGAACCCGACGGGAAGTGTGAAGGACCGGACAGGCTGGTACATGGTCGAGGCTGCTGAAAAGGACGGATCACTGAAACCGGGCGGCACGATCATCGAGGGAACCGCGGGAAACACAGGACTCGGCATTGCTTTTGCAGCCATGAACAAGGGCTATCACGTGATCTTCGTCGTGCCGACGAAGTTTTCGGAGGAAAAGCAGACGCTGATGCGGGCGCTCGGCGCGGAGATCATCAATACGCCGCGTGAAAAGGGAATGCTCGGCGCTGTGGCGAAGGCCAATGAGCTCCACGCGCAGATTAAAGATTCCGTCATGATGGGGCAGTTTACCAATCCGGCCAATCCCAGAGCACATTACGAGACGACCGGTAAGGAGATTTACCGTCAGATGGACGGGAAAATTGATTATTTTGTCGCCGGAGCCGGCAGCGGCGGAACCTACACCGGCATCATGAAATATCTGAAGGAACAGAATCCCTCAATCCGGGGTATCCTGGCGGATCCCGTGGGTTCGACGATCGGCGGCGGTGAGCACGGCGATTACAATATTGAGGGAATCGGCAATGATTTTGTTCCGCAGACCATGGATCTGAATCTGGTGGATGCTGTGATCAAGGTCAATGATGCAGAAGCATGGGAAAATTCCCGTCTTCTCTGCAGTCACGAGGGGATTATCGTCGGTTCTTCTTCCGGCGCCGCCCTTGCCGCCTCGAGAAAACTTGCCGACAGGATCGGAAGCGGGACGATTGTGACGCTGTTTCCTGATCGCGGGGACCGCTATTTCAGTGCGCATCTTTATGCGGAATCCTAAAAATAAAAGTTTTCATGCGCCTATGAGACAGCGGAAAAAGCCGTTATTCTGAAATCGATTATTATCAAAGATCAGATATCATAAACTTTATTATTAACACAGGAAAGAGCAGTGTCTGCGCGGTAAAATGCGCGGATACTGCTTACTTTTTGCTATTGGTTTTATCTATAGCCAGAGATAAGAACGTGCAATTAGACGCCGTAAGCGCATCGTGTTAAAACTTACCTGTCATGTAATTGACGAGACACCGGCGGCCGGCTGAAGTGATGTGCAGGCTGTCGGAACAGCGTGACAGAGGAGCAGTCAGATATGAATTACGTATTATCCATATTTTTTACCGTGGCAGGTTTCCTGGCAGCAGCAGTCGGCAATATCCTGATCCCTCAGAAGGCCGAACTCAAGATCTCATCCTATCGCGTAGGAGACTTTATCGTAACGATTGAAGACAATTATCGGACGGTTCTTCTGGCGCTGATCATTTTCTTCGTGATCGTGGGCATTGCGCACAGGGGAAATAAAAAGAAGAGAGCCCGCTATCAGCATCAGGCGGCTCTGCGCTTTGCCATAGGCATCGCGCTTCTGGTGTGGGACATCTGCGGAACAAAATATCAGATCGTCACGCAGCCGTTTTTCCCGGGCCCGTCACAGATTCTCGGCGCTTTCCTCGAGGACGGACCGTTTATCCTCAGCAATACCCTGTATTCGCTCCGGCTGTACTTCGCAGGATTCATCATCGGAGCCATTGCAGGTGTCGGAACCGGAATTCTGATCGGCTGGTTTGGCAGGGTTCGTTACTGGGTCAGCCCGGTTCTTCACATGACGGGTATCATCCCGGCAGTCGCATGGATGCCCTTCGCCATGACGCTTTTTCCGTCAGCCTTTGCAGCTGCGGTATTTCTGATCGTCATCTGCATCTGGTTTCCGGTTGCTTCGCTCACAGCCATGGGTATTCAGAGCACGCCGCGTCAGATGTACGAGGCGGCGCGGACGCTGGGAGCGAACACAACTTACCTGATATTTCATGTGGCCGTGCCTCACGCGCTGCCTGAGATTTTCTCCGGTTTCGGAACTTCCAATGCCTTCGCCTTCACCACGCTGGTTATGGCGGAGATGATGGGACAGCCCGGCGGACTTGGATATTATATCAACCTTGCACAGACATGGAGCTCATATTACAAGGTGTTCGCTGCAATCCTCGTGATGGCCGTAATGTTCAGCGTTATCACAGGCATACTGAATGCCGTTAAGAAGAAAGCGCTTCAATGGCAGAATGGTACGACGACGAGCAGCACAGACAGCCGTGTAAGCGGTAATTGATTCGGCAGGAGAGGAACAGACGATGGCAGACGGAGAAATATTATTACGGCTGGAGCACGTGAGCCGTACTTATTATGACGAGGGAAAAGAAGTAGAGGCTCTTCAGGATGTAAATCTGGAGATTCATAAGGGCGAATTTGTCAGTCTCATCGGAGCATCAGGATGCGGAAAAACAACGACGCTGCGGCTGATCGCCGGTCTGGACAAGCCGGAGAGCGGGACCGTCTATATGCACGGGCAGCAGATCACAGGACCGGATCCGTCGAGAGGCGTTGTATTTCAGCAGGGTGCGCTTTTTGACTGGCTTACGGTAGAGGACAATATAGCCGTTGGTCTGAAGGCACGGGGCGTGTACAGAAAAGAAAAGGACAGGATCCAGAAGTTCATCGATATGACCGGACTGACCGGATTTGAACACGCTTATCCGCATCAGATCAGCGGAGGAATGGCGCAGCGCGTGGCTATTGCACGCGCACTGATCAATGATCCGGAGGCACTGCTGCTGGACGAACCGATGGGGGCGCTTGATTCCTTTACCAGAGCAAATCTCCAGAATCAGCTTCTCGAGCTTCAGAAAGAGAGCGGGACGACGATGATTCTGGTCACGCATGATGTGGACGAGGCTATATATCTGTCGGACAGAATCGTCATCATGACGCCGCGTCCGGGAAAAATAGCCGAGATCATCGAAGTGAAGATGCATCATCCGAGAAACCGCGGCGGAGAGGAATTCCTTCTTCTCAGGAAAAAACTGCTGGAGAAATTCCAGCTTGCCAGTGAACAGAAAGAACCGGAATATTCGATTTAAAAGTACAGATGACAGAAAGGCGGCAGTGTTATGGCATTTACGGAAAAAGAACTGGAACAATTCAACAGGGTCTACGGGGTTCCGCAGGATATGGCGAAATATACGGAGCGCCTGTTTACACCGGAAGAGATCCGTTTTGCACTGACTGCGCCGTCGGAAATACGTGTCGATGGAAAACAGACTCTGGCGGGAGATGATAAGGAAATCGGTGAGACCTTCCTTCAGAGCGAATACAGAAGGGGATTTCTGAATCTGAAAGATGAAAAAAGAGATGCCTATGTGCTCTCAGATTATGCCGGATTTATGGATGTATACGTTGTGCGCGAATTTGAAGACTGGCAGCAGCGTTTTACGAAAGAAGAAAGGCATGAAATAGACCTGGCATATTTCCATGCATCCTTTGATCCGAAAGCGAAGGAAAAGGAAACAGCCCCGACGAGAGACGAGGTCTGGCCGCTGGATGAGGTGCTGGATTTCATTGACAGACACGAGGGACAGATCTACCTCAACAACTGTGACTGCCGGTCGTTTGCGGGCGACTGCGGCAAACCGAGACATACCTGCATCACCTGGCGCGGCGGCATCAATACCTATGCGGACAGAGGCATGTCCGAAAAGCTGACGAAGGAACAGGCCAGGGAAAAAGTACGGGAATTTGACCGTGCAGGTCTCATGCATACACTGCAGGCGGACGGCGATGTGGTGTGCAATTGCTGCGGAGACTGCTGTTACCTGTCGAGAGGCCGGGATATCCTGCAGAGCGGCGGCAGCTGGCCGAAGGCACATTACATCGTATCGTTTGAGAAGGATCCCTGCATTGGCTGCGGGCTCTGCACGAGAAGGTGCTGGCGCGGCGTCTTTACGATCAGGGATAAAAAGGCGGTTCTGGATACTTCCCGCTGTGTCGGCTGCGGACTCTGTGTAAACAGCTGTCCGGAAAAAGCCCTTTCACTTGTACCGCATCAGTTCCCGCAGTGGAAAGTGAAGATTCAGCCACAGGCACAGCCTGTCACCCACTGAAACGCAGGAATACGAAGGACAGGAAATTACACGATGAGACAGATCCCTGCCGGATAACGAAAAAATGCCGGCAGGAAAACGGAAGCAGTTAACGAGGAGGTCGGGAGAATGGCTTACAGTGCATATGACAACAGAAAACTCGGATTTACGACGAGGCAGCTTCATGCGGGTTATAATCCGGCGCTGAACAGAGGAGCAAAAAATGTGCCGATCTATCAGACGGCAGCATTCGAATTCGGCAATTTTGAAGGCATGATGCGGCATCAGACAAAGGACGAGTGGGGCTTTTCCTACTCAAGGTGCCTGAATCCGACAAACCGCGTCCTTGAAGAGAGAATCGCATCTCTGGACGGCGGCAGTGCTGCGCTTTCTTTTTCGTCAGGCATGGGTGCGATCAGTGCGGTCCTTCTCAATCTCGCGGAAAAAGGAGACGAGATCATCACCGTGCCGACAATGTATGGTGAATCGCTCTCCCTTATCAAGGATGTGCTTCCTTCTTACGGCGTGCAGGGCAGAGTGGCAGAGAATCCTGATGATATCAGTTCCTTTGCAGATCTGATCACGGACAGAACGAAGGCGATTTACATTGAGAGTCTCGGCAATCCGCTGATCAACATCATTGATTTTGACGCATTGTCGGCACTTGCTCATAGCCACGGAATTCCGCTTGTTGTGGATAATACGTTTGCCACACCGTATCTGTTCCGTCCGCTGGAGCACGGCGCGGATATCGTCGTTTATTCGGCAACGAAGTACCTCGGGGGCCACGGGACGACAGTCGCCGGTCTCGCGGTGGAAAAGGGAGACTTTGACTGGCTCAACGGACGTTTCCCTCAGTTTGAGGCATTTTACCTTCAGCAGCAGGGACGATACCGCGAGCAGACACTCAAAACACAGCTTTTCACGCTGCGTCTCTATAACCGCTCTCTGAGCCTTTTCGGGGCGCATCTGGCTGCACAGTCGGCTTTCAACGTGATTCAGGGGCTGGAGACGCTCTCACTCCGAATGGAGAGGCACGCATCAAATGCACAGGCAGTCGCAGAGTTTCTGGCTGCTCATCCCGGTGTTCTGGAGGTCAGCTATCCGGGACTTCCGGATAATCCATACCATGTGCTTGCGGAGAAATATTTCCCGAAGGGACTTACCGGCATGATGTCCTTCCGCGTGCGCGGCGGGAGAGAGGCGGCAAAGAAGGTGCTCGACAGCGTGCAGATTTTTGATCAGATGGTCAATGTGGGAGACAGCAAATCCCTGATCGTCTATCCTGCGGTGGCGACACACTTCACGCTTTCGCCGGAGGAGCAGAAGAAGGCCGGTGTTTATCCGGATTCCATACGCATTTCCGTGGGAATTGAGGATAAGGAAGATCTTCTGGCAGATCTCGGGCAGGCACTTGATCAGGCAGCGGCATATATTCCGGAAAATCAGAAGAATGCCTGATGGATCAGATCCAGGCAGCATACAGACAGAAAAGGGATAACTGAAAAGGAGACGGAGAAATGAGAAGAAAAATTCAGCAGAGTGTAAAACAGGTGATCGCAGCAGCTGCTGCTTCTGTGCTGTTTCTGTCCGGATGTACATATGCGCCGGAAGATGCAGCGTCATCACAGGCAGCGTCAGGAAGTGCTGAGGAAACAGCTGATTCTGCTTCGGCAGCGGGGGCAGATGAAAGTCTGAGCACTGCAGTGTCAGCAGACAGCAGTGCAGTGACTACACAGTCAGGTGAGACGACAGAAGCAGAGAACACAACGGCCAGCGGTAAATACAAATACCGTTTTACACTGCCGGCACTCGGCGGCGGACTCTGCAGTTCCGCGTTTTTCATCGCCAAGGAAAACGGCTATTTTGACGAAGAAGGACTTGATGTGACACTCGTTTCCGCCAATACGGAAACGCTTAAGACGGGAATCAATAACGGTACTATTCCTTTTACCTATGGCGATTTCCAGTATTTTCAGTCGATGGAGCAGGGAATCAAGGGAACGGTCGTTGATGCTATTAATATGGGATGTATTCAGATCATTGCGCGGGCGGATGACGACAGCATTCAGAGCGCAGCCGATCTGAAGGGCAAGACAGTATGCGTGAATTCCATCGGCGGCACCCCCTATCAGATCCTGAACATATGGGCTTCCGAGGCCGGACTTACCATCAATGAGGATTATACGGTAGTGGCTTACAGCGATGGCAACCTTCAGCTGCAGGCGCTGAAATCGGGTGAAGTGGATGTGGCAGCCGTGTGGGATCCATACGGTCCGAAAGCGGTACAGAGCGGTGAGGCAAAGCTGCTTTTTGACAACGGAACAGACGGAGAATTTGCAGGACGGTCATGCTGTTTCCTCGTCGCTTCAACGAGTGTTCTGAACGAACATCCCGATGAGATCGCCGCTACGATCCGCGCACTCCATAAGGCTGAGAAGTGGATCGGTGAAAATCCTGAGAAAACTGTTCAGATTGTCGTGGACAAAGGATATCAGGAGGTTGACGATCCCGATATCGCGGTCCAGCTGCTGAAGAGTTACGGCTACGATGAGATCTTCACGGGTCAGCATGATGTAAAAGGCGATGTGGACTTTTACGTCAATAAGCTGAACGGTCTCAATCTGCTCTCAGAGAAACCGGATGAATTCATATCGAAGTTCTACCAGAGCGTAGATCTGGATGCATAAAATCGCAGTGTTCGCCACACGTAAATATACGCCGGCCGCATATCTGACGGGTATGCGGCCGGCGTTGTTCACCCTTCGGGATGTGCAGCCCGCCTCTGGCATGCGACGGACGATGTATAAGTCCACGCGCCGCTTCGCACTACGTGCTCTCGCGTCGCTACAGCATTGGAAGGAAGAGCTTCGCAAGTCCAAGGAAAATGAAGAAGCCGAGGACATCTGTTGCCGTTGTGACAAAAATAGATGAAGACACGGCGGGGTCCGCGTGACATTTTTCCAGAATGAGCGGCACGAGAAAGCCGAAGACGGAGGATACCAGCATATTGCCGATCATGGCGATAAAGGCGATGACGCCGAGCCATGCATTGCCGTACATCAGGCTTACGATTACCCCGGTAACCAGACCGGTGGATCCACCATCGATCAGACCGAGCAGCAGCTCCTTGCAGAAGGGCTTCCAGCATTCCCTGAAGGACAGATCCTTCTGCGCCAGCTGGCGGACGAGAATGGAGAGCGTCTGCGTGCCCGCGTTGCCGCCCATGCCGCTGATAATCGTCATGATGGCGGAGAGGGCTACGACCTGCTCGATCGTGCTCTCAAAGAGCTTGACGGTAAAGGAGGCCAGAAAAGCTGTCGCCAGATTGACCATGAGCCATGGCAGGCGCAACCGAACGGATTCTCCGAGCGAAGTGTCAAGACTCTCCTCCTTGGATACGCCGGCCATTTCGAGGATATCTTCGTTGTACTCATCGACGATGACATCGAGAACATCATCGACGGTGACAACACCGAGGATATGTTTGTTCGGACTGACAACCGGGATGGAATTCAGGTCGTATTTGGAAACCAGTTTTGCAACATCCTCCTGGTCGGTTTCCGGAAGAACGGAGATCACACGGTCATCCATCAGGTCAGAGAGGCGGGTCGACTTGGGCGATGAAAGAATCTGTCGCAGGTCGACGAATCCGACAAGACTGCCTGTGTTATCGATGATGTAAATAGTCTCGATATCCTCTGTCTTCGGGCCAATCGTCCGAATCTTCTCCAGACCGTACTCAGCGGTGTAATCACCACGCAGCGCGATATAGGCGGTGGTCATGATACCACCGGCGGATTCTTCCGGGTAGCGCAGGAGGTTGGTGATAATCTTCCGATCATCGGCTTTCATCAGATTGATGACATCCTTGCGGCGGCCGATGGGAAAATCGCTCAGCATATCGACGATATCATCCTTCTGCATGTACTCAAAGGCGGTCAGCAGACGGTGATTGTCTAGCGCGCGTGCAATCCGTATTCTTTCTTTGTCTTCAGCGGTTTCCATGGTGCCGGCGAGCTCATCATCGTCCATGATCGGCGTGAGCTTCTCGAGCTCGTCGTCATCCAGATTCTCCAGAAGAAGGGCGAAATCGATGGGTTCCATGCTGTCATACAGTTCTGACAGACCATGAGAATCCTGCTTTTCAATGACATCATGAAGTTGTCGGAGATGCATCTGGGTTTTTACTTCTGAGTCAAAAGTTTCTCTGTCCTTCTGCACATTATTTTCTTCGCTCATGCATGTGCACCTCCTGCTGAAAAATATGCGGCGTGCAGGCCAGGCTCTGACGCCGTCGGGGCTTCCGGACACTTCTGCTGCACAGTTCCGCGGGAGAGGTCAGAAAGCCTCTAACAGTATACCAGTATTCGGCGGAATTGTTGCACCTTAAATGTAAATTCGGCATTAACCCTCGCTTTTTCTCTATGATAAAGTCCGTATAATGGTGTAAATTCAATAATTCAAAAGAGCCAATGGCTAAACCTTCAGGTATAATGAGAATCGCGACATCCAACATGATACCGAAAGGAGAACCAATGGCTCAACTCAATAT
>Ga0256406_1002414_pt1 | contig 26410 bp, 17 predicted proteins | sample RumenRJG_03DNA_FD_185986 | JGI IMG/M metagenome (GOLD analysis project Ga0256406, IMG submission 185986) | Bovine rumen microbial communities from Lethbridge, Alberta, Canada - RJG_03 | ecosystem: Host-associated > Mammals > Digestive system > Stomach > Rumen | place: Canada: Alberta | collected...
TCAGCTATCTCCATCCGGAGAGAACACGGTACATTACAGGCCGTGCTCTTGGCAGCAAGTATGAGAAGGATTCCCTGCTCGCCATTTTTGCTGAAAACGAAAAAGCCGGAAGACAGGAACCGGTTATCACCGATCTGTCCTCCGACAAAGAAGTTACGGATATTAAAAATGAACCGACTGCAAAAGCCCAGCCGGAATATGATCCCGGCTATGATTACAGCGCTGATCCGGTCGCAATCCTGTTTGTCCGCTCTGACCTCCGATTGGTCGTTGACCTGCAGACAAATATCAAGGCGCAGCAAAGTGCAACATATGCGCAGAAGGTGAAGCTCTCCAACCTGAAGGAGATGGCAAAAACGGTTTGCTACATCCAGGAGCACGGTTATGATACCCGGGACAATCTCACAGACACTCTGGAACACGTCTCAGGAAAACTCGCTGATGCCCGCAAAACACTCCGTGGCACCGAGAACCGGATCAAGGAATTGAATGAGCAGATTCACTACGTAGGCCAATACCAGACACGGAAGTCCATCCAATCGCAGTTCCTGAAATCACGGAACAAGAAAAATTTCCGTCAGGAGCATCGTGCCGATCTGGACTTATACAATGCCGGTGTAAAGTACATTAAAGAACATTTCGACGGGAAAGTCCCCTCACTGAAATCACTGAAAGCGGAGCGTGATCAGCTGATTCAGATGAAGGATGCGCAGTACGGCACCTATCGCTATTTTCAGGATTATCAGAAGGAACTCCGGACTGTATGCACCAATGTGGACGCTATTCTCGGAAAAGAACGCAGCCGATCCCAGGGCAGAGAAAAAGCGCAGGACATTTCATAATGCCCTGCGCCTACTCTATTGTGTTTTTCGCCTGCTCTGCTTTTTTCGCGACTGCTTCCTTCTGCCTTGCAACAGCCTTTTCATCGACATAGTGTGTTGCGTATGTACGTTCAATTTCTGGGGTGCCGCTCTTGCTAAATCGCAGCGGAACAGTTTTCTTAGCACCCTGCTTTTTCTTTACACCCCACTGTTTGTAATAGGTGAAAGACGGCTTATAACCGCTCTTGATTGCATAACTCTTGATCTGCCCCATAATAAATGAAAGCTTGTGCAGATTAATATTACAGACCTTCTCCAGATACGGAACTCGCCCGAAGCGCCAATCCTCATATTTATCTTTTGTCAGAACACCCACGTCTATCAGAACATCCACCGGTGCCGCATAGCCACGATCCTTGCACTGATGATAGACGGATGCGTGAACTTTTCCGATCAATTCCTTATCATTCATCTTTCAGGCCTGCCTTATACTCCCTTAAGATCTTACACACGGTAGAAGAAACGATATGATCGACAATTCCCTGTTTCTCCGCTTCCTCGCATATGAGCCGGGAACTCCATTTCTTATGTCCTGCAGGCGGTTTGCTTGCTGCAAGCTTTATGATAGCCTGCTCCATCTCCGGAGTGATCTTTCTGGGCCGTTCTCTGCGATACAGAGCTGTTTCAAACCCTTCTGTAGCATATTCCGTGCGTACTGTCTTGATCGTTGTTTCCGTCGTTCCAAGTCTTTCGGCAAGTTCACGGATAGACAGCTTTTCCGGCTGCGATACATCCGACATAAGCAAGATTTTGGCACGCATGATAGTGCGGTCAGATTCCGCCTCTTCGCAGACAAGTCTCATAAGAATATTACGCTGTACATCACTCAGCGCAACAACATATTTCGTCTTTGCCACCTCTGTCACCTCCGATCTCCGAACATAATATCATTTTCACTCAAATTAAGCAAGTTTTCAAAATGCAAAAAGGGGCATCTGACCATCTCTGGCCAGACACTCCCTTCTGTCATTTACGGTTTCGCTCCATATCGTCCTTTGCCTGTTCCGGAGCTTTTTGTTGATACCGGGCGGCGACCTCTTCCTGCTTTTCCTTCAGGCGCTTCAGGACAGATCTTCGCTTCCCGGGTAACGCAGGCTGTTTCGTTTCGCCCTTTTGCTTGACCTCCTGTCCGGCAGGTTCCTGGTCTTTATCCGGCTCTTTTTTCAAAGGAACATCTTTTGAGCGGTTGTTTGTCCGCCCATCAATCATGTCATAATTCTGTTCGCCATAAGCCTCCGCGCTGCGCAGATACTCCCCATTTTCATAGTATCTCTGCCAGATCTCCATCGAAGGTTTCTCTGCTGCCGTCTTATCCTGCGCCGGTTCCGGCGGCTTCATATACTGGCGTATCTGTTCTACAGTCTTTTTATCAAAACCGTTAACCGTGTCATCTGCAGCTCTCCTGCCTTGATCATCCACTACAGCAAATGCTGCATTTCTGCCATATTGCTCTGATGCCATAAGGAAGAATTGCCTGCCATCTATCACCGTTTCATCTGTTGCCATCCAGCTGCCCTTGCGGTCTTCAAAAACAAACCCTTCCGTATCCATCGTGATCAGTGCTGCGGATGAATTACTACGAAAGAAGCCCGGAATTACGATCAGGCTGTCCTTATCTACATAATAAGCTGTAGAGATGCCGTCTTTCGTAACGGCGATCACATCACTCACATTCAGGGCATTTCCCATGAACTTAGGAGGCAGCTTCTTTTCCAACTGCCTCCTGATACCATTCGGGTCCTGATCACCGATCAGTGTGGCCAGATAGACCTGATGATAATGATCTGCATCTACTCTCAAGTGGTTGTCTAAAAGATACTGATAGGTTTTGTAGCGAAGAGGACGAACCGCCGCATCCGGTTTCAGCTGATATACCGCATACTGATTCAAGCTCATTCTTCCTCTTCCTCCTCGGCCTCCAGTCTGTATGTTTCAAAGTCCAACGATGCAAACTCCGCATCCGGGATCTGTTTCAGCTTTTCTGCCGCACTGATCACAACAGCACTCAGTTCCGCATCCTCCCTTGTCAATGGTACTACAGCCTCCACAGCGGCAAGCGCAGCATCCCGACTGCTTGTATCAAACATGGAAATTACACGCATTTCATCATCGTCAAAAATAATCTTTCTCATAGCGACTGTTCTCCTTTCTTCCTGTCATGGGTTTTTTGATCCGGCACATTCTTTTCCCGTTCTTTGACCTGCGACTGACGCTCCCGGAGGGCTTTCAGGACTGATGCCCTGCGACCGCCGCCACGCTCATCGCCACTTTTTTCTTCTGTCGCTTTATCCTGTTCCAGCTGCTTCGCTGCCACAGCTTTTTCAGCCGCTACCGGCTGCGGATGATCATCTTCCGTCACCGCAGTATGTGCTTCCACTTCTACCTGTGTAACCGCAGGCGCACTTTCCGTTGCTTCCCTCGGTTGATATTCTGTTGCCCTCATATCAGGATAATACTGTTTGATTTCCTCCACAGCCTGCTGTACAAGCGGGCTGTTCTTATAATGCTCCACAAGGTCGATCATTTCTGTCACGACCTTTCCGCCTTGCATCAGGGGATAGGCTCCTGCGTAATAGCTGCCATCATCCAGGTTGAAACCGATTCCTTTTATGCCGTGCATACGGTCAGCAGGAATCTGTTTATATAGCTCCATGGCCTCCTGAAGTGTATCGACCTCATGGTACTCTCCCATCACAGGGAACTCCATACACTCTGCCACATAGAACGTCAGGGATGGCTCTTTATCAGGGAACATCGCGTCCATTCTCTCCAGCAAATGTCTGGCTGTAGAAACGGATTCAGGATCATCACTTTCCTCGATCACTCCCTGAAGCCATTCTTTCATGCCGGATACCTGCTTGCTGTCTAAATTCTCCTGAAGCTGTCGGAGCGCGTCCTCACGGCTGTCATAGGTGTCCATATACTCGTAATAATCAAAATCATAAGCAAACTGGTCGAGATCAACAGCCAGCTTTTCCTGTTCAGTCAGCTTATCCGGCACACTTCGCTCTTTCAAGGATTTTGCCTGCTCCTGCTCAACGATTTCCATAAAATCTTCATAATTGATTACCCGACAGTCATCTAACGATTGGCCTTGTTCCGAAAGAATCTCATTCGCCGCCTGTTTTATCGTTCTGGGCAGATCTCCGGGAAGTGGATCTTCCAGCAAACCGCCATCTAACAAACGATGATCCCTGTCAAAAAAACTGTAATCAAACCCGTCTGGTGCATTCTGAATTGTGAAATATCCTTCCGACAATTCATAAGCGATCTCTGTCTCATGGAAGGAAATTGCCTGATCGACCTTTGCCTGAATCGCCTGTATCTCAGGCGTATTCCAGTCTTCAAGTTTTGTATAATCCATCGTTGCTGAATCAATTCCATTTTCACAGTGAATGAAATCCAGGCTTCCCGGCAATGGCTTTGAATTCTGGATACCGAGCGCCTTCAGCTTGTCATTTGGAAGCGCAAAGTATGCTTTCATCGCATCATCCATATTGTCGAATGTACGGATGGCAAGCGGCCCCTTTACCTCCAGATCTTCTACCACATAGAAATGGTCGATAAATGGCTTTGTAAGCGGTCTTGTTCCATCCTGCTCCAGCCCCAGCTCATTCAATTCGTATCGGAACATATTTACAAATCCATCCAGGACAGCCGGATGGCTGATCAAAAGAAAATCGGTCCGCCTGTCTTCGTCAATGGCACCAGATATCACCGAAGCCGCCCATTCCTTATTGCCACGGGAATAGCGCCCGTCCCAGTTCGCATACTGAACCGTATTGGCAAGTACATACGCCATACGCTCTGTCCCGAAGCGATCAATCAAGGGTTTTAATATACCCGAATTCAGGCGCATCCCATCATAGTTATCACGTATCATGTGCTCGATTTCCTCTTTGCAGGCGTGATTTTCCCGCATGGATGCGCGGTAGGCATCCAGTTCTCCATGCTCACGTGCATACTGTGCGTTCTGTCGATAGACGGGTTTCCTCTCCTGTTCATCGGGGACTTTCTCTTCTTCTGACAATGCATCTTCTATTACTGCATCCCTCTGCTTTTCTTTCAGGAACTCCGGAATCTCTGCAAAGCCGAAGGAATCCACGTAGAAAGCATGATCTTCTCCGTTCTGATGAAGCAGGATGACATCACTGACGGACAGGGAATGCCCGGTAAAGTCTGCCGGATGATTCAAATTAAATTTTTCATACAAACTGTCAAGCGTATCTCCATCTGTCAGCGGAGCCGTATAGATCAGATCGTAATCCTCTTTTCTGATTTCAAAGTTATGAGACTTAGCAAATTCCAGCCCCATGAACTTATAGTCCCTGGCAGGACTTTCATCGCCAATCTGATAGATCTCATAACGATCCGCATTGCGTTCCAGAAGCTGCTCCCTCATGTTTTCTTCGATACTGTCAATAATCTCAGAAGAGGTCTTACGGATCGTATCCAGAGACGCTTTCAGTTCCTTTGTATCCCGTCCGCTGCTCCATCCGGCAATATAGGGGAAGGAATATTCCGATGTATCAAGTTCAAAGTGTGCCAGTGTAGCAAACGCCACACTTTCGGCCTCGACCTCTCTGGTCATCTGGTCTTTCTGTATCCCCTGTTCCTGCATAAAATCCTTGTCATGCAAAATTGCGTGCGCAGCTTCATGGACTGCTGTTTTCATAGTCTGCATCTCACTCATGCCGGACTGGATCACGATCTCCTTATCCACATTGCTGTAATAGCCCTTTGCGCCGCTGTTTATTTCATCAAATCGTATCGGCACCGGAGCTACCGTTCGGATCGCTTCCATGAAAATATCATAATTTTCCACGCTTGCGGTCAGCTCTTCTACGCCAAGCTCCGGCAGCGGATCACCGTCTGTCTGCGCAAGGTCAAATACCGTGGAAACTTTAAAACGGGGGATTGTGACTGTCACTTCCTCCGTTTCCGGCTGTCCGTCTGCCCTGAGCACGACCGCTCCGGTATCCGGATCAACCTTTTCCTGCTCCTGCTTTTCCCTGATCGGCGCAGGCGCAATGATCTGAATCCCCTTTTCTCCCTTCATTACGTGGCGGTTGAATTTTTTCTCCCAGGCACGATAGCCGGCCACCAGTGTCGCATCTGGCTTTTGCATGGCGATCAGCAGGGTGTTGTTAAAACTATAATGATGAAACTGCGACATGACACGCAGATACTCTGCGTATTTCTCGGAGTTAAAAAGCTCCTCCAGACCAGCCTGCAGGCGGTCGGTGATCTCTTTCATCCGTTCATCCCGGTTTGTTGCCATATGTCATTTCCTCCTTTACATGGCTGCAGCCCCGCCATTTGACGGAGCTGCATGACTTTTTATAGTGATTGTTCGTGTTTCTTTGCCGGCGCATTCTTCTTACTGATCTCTGTGACCAGACCCTGTTTTTCATGAAGCTTATCCAGAACCGAACTCCGGCTCCCGGTATCAGCTCTGTCCGCATAACGGACTGCATGGGCAGGTGCATCCGATGCGATGTCCTGTGCAGCCTCCCTGCTTTTCATATCAGAGACCTTACCTGCATAGGATGTCGCCTGATATGTCCGCTCTGCCGCATCCACATCTGTCTCTTCATCCACACCGATCGTATCCGAAGAATCCTTTTCATCCATGTTCAGCAGTGAATTCAGTTCCGCAAGCCGGGCCGTTTTTTCCGCAAGCTCCGCTTCCTGTGCGAACGGCTTTTTCACCTCCTCCTGCGCCGTCGCAAGCTGGTGTTGCAGGTTTTCGAGTTTTTGTTCTGATTCTGTCAGTTTCTTTTCAATTCCGGACAGGGCATTTGTAATACGCTGTATATTTCCGAGCGCATCCTTTCCCACTTCCACGGTATAACTGCACTGACGCTTGATTGTCAGCTGGTAGGTCTGACGGAAGCTGTCAAAACTGGCGGTCAGGGAAAATCCCTGATAATCGCCAACTGTCCCGCTGGTATTTACCGCTTTCAGTCCGGCACATGTAGCGATCAAGGCAGTTCCTGCCTCTTTCCGATCGGTAAATTCCTTGCCGCCTATGATCATCTGAAAATGGTCTTTATCCGCTTCCACGATGGGCTTTACTGCAGCAAGGTCGGCTTTTAGTCCGGCGATCCGCTCTTTTGTTGCCGTGATCTGCACCGGGTAAGTCCTTGCAATATCTGTCTCAAGACGGTACTTCGCGCTGGTATGGTTCGCCTTCATCAGCTTCAGCTTGCTGACCTGAATATCCAGATCCATCTTTTCCTTGATATAGGGATTCCCCGTAGCAAGCGCCTTGATCTCCGCATAAGAAAGTGCCGTATCATCGACATCCTCACACGCACGGACGGGTGATTTTGAAGTCATGATCTGTGATATGAATTTCTGCTTATTCTCCAGAATCTGCCACATGTACGCATCGAAGGTTCCTTCGGTCACATAGCGGAAGATCTTGACCTTCTCATTGCGGTTGCCCTGCCGCAGGATACGTCCTTCCTGTTGTTCCAGGTCGGACGGTTTCCAAGGGCAGTCCAGATGATGGAGGGCAATCAGTCTGTCCTGCACATTGGTTCCGGCTCCAAGCTTTGGCGTGGAGCCGATCAGGATCCTCACCTGTCCGGCCCTCACCTTCGCAAACAGCTCCGCTTTCTTTGTCTCGGTATTCGCCTCATGGATGAATACGATCTCTTCCGGCGGCACGCCTTTTGCCATCAGCTTTGATTTCAGGTCATCATATACATTGAATGTACCATCTGCCTTTGGGGTGGACAGATCGCAGAAAATCAGCTGCGTCCCCTTATCCGGGGTCGATTCCTGCCAGACCTTAAAGGCATTTTCTACGCATAAATTGACCTTACTCTCCGGTGCGTCGGGAAGCATATCGTTGATCAGCCGCTGGTCGAGCGCACATTTCCGTCCGTCATTGGTGATCTTGAGCATATTATCGATCTTAGGGTCCAGTCCTCCGCTCCGGACAGTTTCTGCCCGCTCCGCAAACGAAGCGACCAGATCTTTCTGTTCCTCACTCGGTTCCAGTACTTCATTTACATATTCTGCTTCCGGCACAGGCAGGTTCAGCATATCGGCTGTCTGCACATCTGCCGCCTCTTTGAACAGGGAAATCAGCTCCGGAAGGTTAAAAAAACGGGCGAACCGCGTTTTCGCACGGTAGCCCGTCCCCTCCGGTGAAAGCTCTATCGCTGTCACCGTCTCTCCGAAGGAAGCTGCCCAGGAATCAAAATGCCCCAGCCCCAGCTTCTGCAGAGTATCATATTGTAAGTACCGCATGATCGTGTAAAGCTCCACCATGCTGTTGGATACCGGTGTCCCCGTTGCAAATGTGACGCCTTTCCCTCCGGTCAGTTCATCCATGTACTGGCATTTCATAAACATATCCGAAGACTTCTGTGCATCCGTCTGAGCGATCCCCGCTACGTTCCTCATTTTTGTATAGAGGAACAAATTTTTATAATTGTGCGACTCGTCTACAAAGAGCCTGTCAACCCCCAGCTGCTCAAAGGTGACTACATCATCCTTGCGGCTCTGGTCATTCAGCTTTGACAGCTTTGTCATCAGAGTCTTCCGTGTTTTCTCCATCTGCTTGACGGTATAACGGGAGCCTTCTTCCGACTTCGCCTCTTCAATCGCCATCTCCAGATCGTCGATCTGACGCTCGATAGACGCGATCTGACGTTCCTTTGACAGCGGAATCTTTTCAAACTGACTGTGGCCAATGATGATCGCATCATAATCCCCTGTTGCGATACGGGAGCAGAACTTCTTCCGGTTGGCAGGCTCAAAGTCCTTTTTGGTCGCAACAAGAATGTTCGCCCCTGGATAAAGCCGCAGGAAATCACTTCCCCACTGCTCCGTCAGGTGGTTCGGCACTACATATAAACATTTCTGTGCCAGCCCCAGCCGCTTGCTCTCCATACCGGCTGCGACCATCTGGAAGGTCTTTCCTGCCCCCACACAATGAGCAAGCAGGGTATTATCCCCATACAGGACATGAGCAATGGCATTTTTCTGATGCTGCATCAGCTGAATCTCCGGTGTCATGCCCACAAAACGGATATGGCTCCCGTCATACTCACGGGGACGCACACTGTTGAATAATTCGTTATAGGTCTTACATAGATCCTCCCTTCTGTCCATATCACGGAAAATCCATTCCTTAAAGGCTTCCCGGATCATCTCCTGTTTCTGCTGCGCCAGCATCGTTTCTTTCTTATTCAGAACCCGGTGCTCGCCGTCCGCGTCCTTGATCGTGTCATAGATTTTGGTGTCTTTCAGGTTCAATGCGTCTTCCAGCAGGCGGTAAGCATTTGCCCTTCCGGTTCCATAGGTGGAAGTCACCAGAGCATTCCCGTAGGAATCCCTTGTTTTCCCTGAAATATTCCATTGCCCGTTAATCTCGGCATACCGGACCTGAATATCCCTGCCCAGCATATACCACGGGGTCTGGAACAGTTCTCCCATGAATTGCTGTACATATTCCGGCTTCACCCAGGTTGCTCCAAGCCGCACTTCGATCTCCGAAGCGTCCAGTTCCTTTGGCTGCACTTTCTCAAGATACTCCACATTGATGACATACTCCGGATCGTTCTCTGCAAACTGTTTGGCTATCTGCAGCTTTTCCCGGACATTGCCGGAGAGATAAGCATCTGAGGTCTCATAAGCATCTGTCAGAGGATTTTTAAAAATAACTCCCTGCAGTTCTTCTATGATCTCTTCTTCACTCTTTCCGGTCAGCTGTGCCATATAGGGAAGGTTAACGCCGGCTTTCTCCCCAATAGAGAGGGCCAGTGCTTCACTTGCCGTATCCACCGATGTGACTGGCTCAGCCTTCCGGATCGTGCGTTTATTAAAGATGTCCGCTTTTCTCTCCAGATTGCCTTCTTCATCCAAAACCTCCAGGGAAGATAAAAGGCAGTAACTGGAATCCTGCTGAAATGCTCTCTTATTGGCATTGCTGCTGATAATCCCATACTGTGCCGTAAAGTTATCGTATTGCTCTGTTAATTCTCTCTGTACCAAAGCAATCTCGGCATCACTGCCGTTGTTCATCTGGATATCCAGTAGCCTTTGGACTGTGTTCCGGATCTCGATCATGCCGAGTACACGTTCCGTCGTAACCGCTGGAAGCTCCATAAGGTGCATCCTGGAATTTTCTCGGTAGTAGACCTTTCCATCCACGTTGGTAAAGCTGAAATTTTTTACAGACGGGTCTGCCGGAATCGAGGTGTCGACTTCCTCATCCAGTTCCGAATCCGTCAGCTCCACTTCTTCTATGGATGCCTGCAAATGGCTGATTGCCTCATGAAGCTGGTCTGCAAGGTCTGCGCCTTCTATGGGTTTCACTGTCACTTCCTGCTTCCCATATTGCGTGCTCTCAGTCGTAAATTCACCCAGCACCATTTCCGGATGCTGCACAAAATATTCATTGACGCTGTAGCCTTCCGGTGTCGTACCAAGTTTTACCCAGTCCGGCTGCGTGAGTGCCGCCCGGTCCCGCTTCTGAAAGAACAGGATATCCGCCACCACGCCGGTATTGGCATTCCGCATAAAAGCATTATTGGGAAGGCGGATTGCTCCGATCAGGTCTGCCCGGTTTGCAAGATACTGACGCACGGAATCATTCTGCTTATCCATTGTACCTGCCGATGTAACTACCGCTACCACGCCGCCCGGTCTGGTCAGATCCAGCGACCTTGCGATAAAGTAATCATGAATCAGGAAATTGTAACGGTCATAGCGGCGGTCATTCACCTTATACTGTCCGAATGGCACATTTCCAATCACGCAGTCAAAAAAGCTGTCCGGAAGCTCTGTGGTCTCAAAGCCCTGAACAGCAATCTCATTTTTCTGATACAGTTGTCTGGCGATCCTTCCGGAAATCGAATCCAGTTCCACGCCGTACATCCGAAGGTCATTCATGCTTTCCGGGACAAGTCCCATAAAGTTTCCGACGCCGCAGCTCGGTTCCAGGACATTGCCGGAGGACAATCCCATATTGCCAAGCGCCTCATACATCGCTTTGATCACGGTCGGAGAAGTATAAAAAGCATTCAGCGTACTTGCCCTTGCCTCCCGGTATTCTTCCGGTGTCAGCGCTGCTTTCACCTCCGCATACTCACCAGACCATTCACGGCTCTCTGCGTCAAAGGCCTGAGAGATACCACCCCAGCCGACGAATCTTGACAGGGTTTCCTGCTCCTCCGGGGTAGCCATCCTGCCTTCATTTTCCAATGTTTTCAGAAGATAAATGGCATCCATATTGGCCCGAAACTTTGCTTTCGGTCCGCCAGCGCCCAGATCATCATCCGTAATATGAAAATTGATCGGTTCTTGAGTCTGTTCCGGTTCGCTGTCCCTTGGCGTCAGGTCAATTACAATCTCACGCATTTTCGGGATCGTTTCATCCGGAGTTTCTGCTTCTTTTGTTACATCTCCCTCTTCCAGCGGAAGATGATTCGCCGCCCGGAGATCGTTGATAGCGCCAATGGTCAGCTCATTCTGCGTGATAAACTCAAACACATCACGGAAGGATGCTCTGGTATGTGCTTCCATCCGTCCCTCTATGTCTGAGATCAGCTGCATCTGCTCCGGCGAAAACGCAGGATTACACAAAGGCTCTATCGCATAGCCTTTCTGTGCTGCATCATAGATCACATCCATCTGCTCCGGCGAATAGTCTTCATAGGCGGTTCCGGTCTTCTCCAGTGCGTCAAATACCTGCGCTTCGATTTCCGACCTTTGCAAATCTTCATCTTCGGTAAGTTCCTCTTCCGATTGGGACTGCTCGATTTCTTCCGCCTGTGACGCCGCTTCCATAAAATCAAAGATATTAAGCTGCCGTGTTGGTGCCTCAATCTGATCAATGCCAAACTCCGCCGGCTGCGGAAAGATTGTAAAAGAACCATCTGCATACCCATGAAGCTCCGTAAGGATAGAAAGCCGCCTGTCATAGTCCTCTGAATCCAGAGGCAGCTCTGCAAGCACAGCATCCATCTTCTCCAGAAGCTCAGCCGTTCTATCCGAGTCTTCTAACAGAAGCGGTAATTCTTTTCTGGCCTCCTCATTAAAGAAATCTTCCGTAAAAGGTCGCTCGATTTCCTGTGGCAATCTGCTATAAAAGCTGATCACCCGGTTTGCCATTTGAGACCGCTCATAAGCAGGCATTCGAGCGAAGTCCTCTGCCGTCATGTATTTATCGCTATTTATCAGGTAATCGACTCTCTGGGCAACCTTTGTCCAGGTCAGCTCCACCTTTGCAGCGGGATTTCCATAATTCCCGCGTTCCAGTCGCAGTCCCTTCCCGTCATGCTCGGAATGGGAATCATCCGCTCCGGACAGGGCATGGCTCTGACCACCGATCCCATATTGATTTTTCAGAAAGTCAGCCCGTTCTTTATTGTCTTCATGGTTCAAAAAGAAAGAATAGGTGGCAAGCCTGCCATCAGAATAACTGCCGCCTCTGGCAAGATAGGCATCCACTTCATCCTGTGTGATAAAGATCGGATGTTCCTGCCAGACAATCCCTTCTCTCGCGTCAAAACGAATCGCTTCTTTTGCGAATTTCTGAAATTGAGCCAGCATCCGGTCAGGATTGTAATATTGGAACCGCATGACAGAATGGTCTTCGGCATAGGCATCTGCCAGCCCCGCAAGACGCTCCACCAGTTCATTCACATTTTCCGGATGGGAGAGGTATTCTGCGATCCGTTCTGTCTTTTCCGGATATCCTCCGGCAAACAGTTCTGTATCTTCAAATACAAGTTCCGCCACACCCTCTGCCATATCGCCTTCCATATAGGCAAGCGCCTGGGCATGTTCTGTAAGGGCATTGCTTCTGGCAGCATCCAGTACAACCTGCGGAGCGTATTCGCCCTGGTTCAAAAGCTGCCCTATCCTCCCGCTCACATCTTCCCAGGACAGAAAGGCTTTATCCAGAATACGGTCATCTACTGTATGTCCGAGGGCGATCTGCATCCCCAGATCATCAAACCAGACCGAATAATCCTGCCCGTCAATGGTGAAGCCCTTGCCTCCCTTCCCGTATTCCCGGCGCACAAAATCCGTATACTCTTCCGGTGTCTGGTCGATCATGTAGTTATAGATGATCCGGAGCTGGCTCCGCTCCCTATTGCTGCCCGTCCGCAGGATATCATCCACTACATCCGGTGAGATTGGGATCTCTCCGGCATACAGTGCTGCCGCCTGTGCTTCGATCATCCGTCTTTGCGTGGCAGCTGTGGGAAAATCAGGCAAAGACAAAGCAGAGGCTGTTTCTTCCTCTGCTTCGGTCAAATCCTGTTCTGTTGTCTCTTCTATCAGCTGTAGATCAATTCCGCCAACACGATCTCCTCTGCCCGGTTCCGGATGTTGTTCATCCTCGCTACCCAGGTCATCGGGTCTTCCGCTTTCAGCTTCTCCGTCACGCCCTCTTTCTGTGCCATCTGCGTTACGCTCTGCTCTACCTGCTCGTTCGCCCTCTGGTCGATCTCCTGCAGGTAAGTCTCCAGTCTCCCCGACAGCATCATGCTCTGATACCAGTTCCTGCGATTCTCCTTCAGGAATGTCCTCCTGAGCATCCCGTATTTCCCGTAGCTGACCGGGCTGTCCTCGATCATTAGATTCGGAAACAGATAATCTCCCTTCCGCTGATATGTTATCGCCATGCTCTGTGCCATGTTCATCGTCTCCTTTTTCCTGAATAATTTCACTTTCACGCTTTAAAGTGCTAAATCCATTATAACCTCGATTATTTCGATTTTCAAGTCCCTGACGTGCATTTTCTTTCTGGTTCTCACGAAGGATTGAAGCCATCTCCCGCCCGATATCCCTCAGAACCGGCTCTGCGATCTCATGCGCCGCATTTCCAAGGAATGAAAGCACCGAGATATGATTGTAGTCTGTGATCCCGGTAAAATCGTCCGCTTCCATCGTATCCATCGGTTCCAGACCGCAGCGTTTCGCCATAATGTAGTATGCGGTGTTCTCAAGAAGCGTCCGGAAGGATACCCTGACAGCATCTTCTCCCAACCCTTCCAGAAAAGTATCATGGATTTCATACGCAATCCCTTCCATTGCTTCTTCCAGATTATCTTCCGCATACTGTCTTGCAATCTCACGAAGCGCCTCAGATAGAGTAGCAGACTCTTCCAGATCCAAATCGTAGGTATCTGTCAGATGATCAAGGATCTTCCCTTCATTTTCTGCTCCGATCTGCCACAGCCAGGGAGTACGTCCGCCCGGAACAAGGTGCGTGTCGCTGATGTCAAAGACATAGCGCAGTCTTTTTCTCGGGCCGGTATCATCGATCAGGGCAATCCCCTTTGCCCCTCTGTTTACCCAGCGCCCCATCTTGCTGTTCCATATCTCCAGTTCCGCACAGGCTGTCGCCTCCGGCCTCTGCGCATGGATCAGCATACTGTCCGAAAAATCATAACGGTACAGCCGTGCTGCCGTATCCAGATATCCCGTCCAGTCACGTGGGGAGCGGCTGATCTCCTGTGCATGGATGTCTGCCAATGCACGAATGTCATTATAACGTGCCATAGATTGCCTCCTTCATATCGTACAGGCGGCACCGCCTGATTAAGACTGTGCCGCCGTGATACTAATTATTTTTTCTGTTTTCTTGAATTCCCTTCAGGAAATTCCATCTTAAACGAGGTCTTTCCATCCTCTGATACTTCCAGAATCAGGTCAGCCTCAAAATTCTTTCCGGTCTTTCCGGAATAGAAGTCTTTTGCATGTGTACGACCCTTCCCGAGCAGTTCCGATGCCATTTTCTTATCAAGGGTTTTCTTCATCGAAGAAAGATAGCGGTTCTCTTTCCAGAGCGCAAAGGAGCAGCCACGATCGCTGCAGTAATAATTGCTCTTCCCTTCATAGACAGGACTGCCGCATACAGGGCATCTGCCGATTCCCCGGCTTTCTTTTTCTCCCGAAAATCTCTGCCGCTCTTCTGTAGGGAGCATCATACAGTCAGAAAGCATCCTCTCGATCAGCGAATAGATATCCGCCATAAAAGCCTCTTCCGTAGTCTGTCCCCGTTCCATCGCCAGGAGACGGTTCTCCCAGTCTGCTGTCATCTGTGCAGATTTCAGATACTCCGGCATCAGGGCGATCATTTTTGATCCGGCCTCTGTTGCCAGAATCTGCTTCTTTTTCCGAACTGCATACTTCGAGGAGATGAGTTTCTCGATGATACTGGCTCTTGTCGCAGGGGTTCCAAGCCCTTTCCGCTCCACATCATCTTCCATCTCCGAACTGCCCGCACGCTCCATAGCGGCAAGCAGGCTGTCCTCCGTATAAGGCTTCGGCGGCTGTGTGAAATGCTCTGTCAGCTTGCTCATAACGCCTTTGAGCACCTGGCCCTTTTCCAAATCCGGCAAAGTCTGAGCATCCTCCACATTATCCTTATCGTCATCTGCCCGAAGATACTTTTTTAAGGCTTCCTCATACAGCTTCCAACCCTGATCCGTTACCGTCCTGCCGGATGCAGTAAACAGATAACCGGAGCAGATAAGCTCTGCCTTCACCGAAATATATCTGTGCTTCGGTGCCGCAGCGCACAGGAGCCGGTTTGCGACCAGATACAGAATATTGCACTCCGCCGCTGACAAACTGTCTGCTTCCAGCTTTGCAATTTCCGCAGTCGGGATGATTGCATGATGGTCGGATACCTTTTTGCTGTTCAGCAATCTACTTACATCCATCTGGAAAGATGCCTCCGGGACAAAAGGCAGGAGCTTCTGAACCATGGTGATCATGGCCTTCGCTGTATCCGCCATATCACCTGTCAGATACTGGCTGTCCGTTCTGGGATAGGTCAGAAGCTTTTTCTCATAGAGAGACTGCGCATATTCCAGGGTCTGCTTTGCGGTATAGCCAAACAGTCGGTTCGCCTCTCTCTGCAGGGTCGTAAGATCATAGAGCTTCGGAGGCGCAACAGATTTTGCCTCACGCTTTACAGCTGTAACCTCGGCATCTCTCCTATTACAGGTCGCCGTGATCTGCTCTGCCGCATCCCTGCTGTCCAGATGTTCACTGACAGCATCCAGCCCGTCTTTCATCACATGGGCAAGAAAATACTGTTTTTTCTGAAAATGAGCGATTTCATCTCCCCGCTGTACCAGCATGGCAAGCGTCGGTGTCTGCACCCTGCCGACCGTCAGACGGTAGTCATAGGTCTTTGTATATGCCCTGCTTGCATTCATACCGATCAGCCAATCTGCCTGCGCTCTGCATACAGACGCATCGGCAAGGTTCTTATATTCCTCGCCGCTTTTCAGATTGGCAAATCCTTCCAGAATTGCTTCATCCTCCATGGAAGAAATCCACAGTCGCTTTACGGGAAGACGGCTTCCGGATAGGTCATATACTCTCTTAAAGATCAGTTCCCCTTCCCGTCCTGCATCGCAGGCATTCACGACATAATCGATATCACCCTGTTTCAGCAGCTTTTTCAGAGTGGAAAACTGCGGCTTCTTATCCTTCGCCACTTCCAGTTTCCATGTGTCCGGAATGATCGGGAGATCCTCAAAGCGCCATTTCTGATATTTATCATCATAGGCTTCCGGCATGGCATATTCTGCCAGATGTCCCAGGCACCAGCTGACAACACAATCTCTGCCGCTCAGATACCCATCTTCTTTCTTATAAGCGCCAAGCACTTTCGCAATCGCCTGTGCCACGCTCGGTTTCTCACTGATTACCAGATACATTCGTCTGCCTCCCCTCTGACGGGGCAGCCTTTTTATCGCTACCCAGTGCTTTCTGTTTCTTCATCACGGATACATACTCCTTATAACTCTTCATCCTGTGAAACTGATTTTTTCTGTCCTGATTCATAAGTGGCTCCTTTCTGCCTGTATCACTCCAGGCCATGGTCTTTACTCTTCTGCACAGCATGTCTCTTCGGCTGTGCATTGACTTCTTCTTTTTTCTGATTCAATCGTGCAAGCACGGACTTTCTGCCTGTCTGTCGCTCATTCTTTTCAGCTTTCAGACTGTCCCTTCCGGCATTGTCTCTGCGGGATGGAGATGTGAGAGCATCCTTTGCAGCTTCCTTCATCGCTTCTTTCTCCCGCATCCTGCGTTCAAAGGAGTCCGCACGCTCCAGCACCTGATCCTTTGCGTCATAATGATAAACATGATCTGTCAGGCGATCACTCGGAGCCACCTCTGCTTCATTGATCCCCTGCACCATCATTTCCAGATCACGGTAGTCCGTATTGCCGTCGTCCTGCATCAGCAGTACCTCATGCACTGAAGACGGAAGAACGAAGATGTCTGTCTGCATCTTTTCTGCCGTATCCTGTAACAGCCCCGGATAGAACATTGCCGCCGCACCCAAGGTATTCTTGCTGTTCGTCAGCACTGTGAGTCCAGGACCGACCTGAGGCTGTGGCTCTCCCACCATCATGTTCATCATATCGGCGTCAATGGAGTCTCCATATTCGTCTTTCATCATATTCTGCAACATAGCATTCAGATCCATAACGACAGGAGGCAGGATCCTCTGTGCGTTCTCAAGGGCATCTGCATCCAGCCGGGCCTGCGATACTCCCAACCGTTTCAGCATATCGTTTGTCACTGTAACAGATGCCGCGACAGGCTGATCTGACTGCATCCTGATGTGATAAGTGACCGCCAGTCCATCGGCATCTCTGTGGGGAACCTGGTTTAGAAAATCCTGATTTTTTTCTGCTTCGCAGACACGGATAAACAGTTTATCCTTTACCTGCTCATAATCCCCAAGCCATGAAACATCAATCGCCGGCTGCATCTGTGCCTGTTTTGCAATCTCACTTAAGATCGTCTCCATGTTAACGCCGTGGCTGTAACCCTCATAAAAGGCATTCAGATTCACACTGGCCACGACAGCCTGATCCGGTTTTCTCACCTGCATGGACATATAGGAAGCATTCAGTTTTTTAGTCTCTGACAAGATAACATCTGCATCCTGATATGCTTCCGGCAGATAATCTTTGATCCTGTCAGCCGCCGTATCCATAAACTGTTCAAAGCTCATTTTTCCTGTTGCCATATTTCAAATCTCCTTTCCGAACAGGGCACCCTGATAAGCCGGATGCCCTGTTCCATAAACCTTATTCCTGATCTTCGTTCTCTGTATCCAGTCCGTCATCGGTTTCCATGCCTTCTGATTCATACTCATCCGCTTCCTTCTTCGGCTTATAAACCTTGAAATAATAAGCGGCTGCCCCGACACCGATCACTGCCAGAATGATCAGCGTTACCATACTGGAATTCTTCTCCTGCTTCTGCTCCGGCTCCGGTGTCGCAGCCTGCTCTGTTTCCGGCTCCGGCGTGGTCTCCGGTACAATGACTACCGGCTGCTGTGCCTCCGGCTCCGTTTCCTGCAGAGTCTCCTCAAGAAATTCCGAGAGATCATTTTCATCGATCAGAGACAGCATATATACGTTATCCGTATTGCCGGCATGATCGACCACCAGATAGAAGGTGTTATTATTCTTGGTATGAATGGTATAGAAATCTTTCATACCGGAAGTGATCTCATCTCCCAGATCGCCGTTGCCCGGCGTGGAAAATGCCTGTTCCGTCTCCGCATCCGGCTCTGCTTCCGGGTTCGTTTCTTCCACAGGAGTCTCCTCAATGACGACTTCCTCCGCAGTGGTCTCTTCCCCTGCATTCTCTTCCCAGGTAGGGTCAACAAAGGCAAACGCAGGCGTCACACTGACCATCATCACACACATCGCAGCTATCACAGACACTAACAGGGTCTTTAATTTTTTACTCATGGATCATATCCTCGCTTTCCGGCGCATCGTCCGCGCCCTTTTCGTTTTGATTGATTAATTCTGTATCCTGAACGTCCGGAAGTTCCGGTTCCTCAGGCTCATCCTCCGCCAGAGGAAGCGTTTCGATTGATACGCTTCCGTCCTGAATCCCGCTGAGGAGCTCAAATAATTCTCTCGCTCCCAGCTTCATGGTGCGGATGCTGCGGACGATCTCGGTATCTTCTTCCTGCTTGCGGGCGATCCGGATATCCTTCAGATGCCCCTGCAACTCCTCGATCTTTGCGACTGTCCGCTCTTCCTCTTCGATCAGGCGTTTCAATTTTCTGTTCACATCTTTGCCTCCTTGTCTTTTCTCTGAATGTCATTGTGTTTTTTATACATCGTCCGCTTATGGCAATCTTCCGTACTGAAGGAAATGATCTGTCCAATACTGACTGCCGATAGAAGTGATCTGTACGGGCTTTCCGCAGTGAATCATTTTCCCGTCACCCAGATATATGCCCACATGGCTTGCGCCAGATGTGTTATAGGTTTTTTCAAAGAAAATGATATCTCCCGGTCTGGCATCACCAGGTGCCACATAGGAGCACACCTGCCTGATCCCTTCTGCGGTAAGTCTTCCGTAATTCCAGCCATTTCCGCAGTGATTGATCACCCAGCTGACGAATCCGGAACAGTCAAATCCGCTTGGGGAATAACCGCCCCAGACATACGGGACTCCAAGATATCTTGTTGCCTCGTTATACATCCTGGCAAACCGCTCATCAGACAATGCTTCCGGAGGGATGCTGTAACCGCCGCCAACCGTATAGCTTGGGATCTTGTCCAGATCAAAGAGGTAATCCCGGTTTCCGAAGGTCTTGTTATAGATTTCATAACGCTTCTCTTCATCACCGGTCATGCGGTTTCTCAGCACACTGTCCAGGTCATGGTTGGTCAGCGTCACGCTCAGCCGGTTGACGGTCTCCGTCGTGGTGACTTCGATCTCCCGGCTCCCGTTGCTGTCGGCCAGATAAGCTTCCCAGGTCTGATGGCCATGCGCCTGCGCCGTAGAGTGGTCTCCGTAGTAAACATCAAACTGGACACCGTACCGTGCAAATGCTCCGGTATCCTCTACGACATACTCCACGCCATTCATCACAACATGGGTACCCATCGGCACAAAGGGATTATTGGCATCCACGGCGATGGTATGCTGCGGCGTAGGATATTTGCCGCTTGCCGTAGGCCCGCCTGCCCACTGTCCGCAGCAGATCGAGCAGTTGCAGTAACCGCTTGTCACGACCTGCCCCAGCGATTCCCCGACACGCACCTTCTTGGTTTCCGTCAGGGTTACTCCGCTTTCTCCGGAAGTGGAGATTCCATATTGCTCCCGGAAAATCTCTTCCAGTTCATCCTTCACCTGCGCATATGTAAATTCACCATACTTTGCAGTAAAATAGGAAATCAGCTGATATGGATTATGGGAGATTTCATCAATCTGGTAGCGGAAATTGTCATACTCCGGATATCGGTTCCCGATTCCGTTGATCTGGTCATTCAGTGCTTTTTCCAAATCCTCATAGGCGTCCTCCACTTTATGGATTTCTTCGTCAGTGGATGCATATGTGGTGGAGATCACACTGCTGCTTGTCCCATGAATGACAGCCGTGCAGCTTGTTACAGAAGCTGAGATCAGAAGAAATAACAGTCCGAGAATGCCCAGCCCGATAAAGATCTTACTGTTCCTGCGAAATGCTTCCTTCACCACCACAGCCGCCTTTGTGACGAGATTCTGTGATGTTTTGAATGCCTGCTGAACAGTCTTTTCTTCCTTCTTTGCCGCAGCATATATACGCCGGTAACGCTGTTTCTGAAAAAACTTCCGGATGGTTACTTTCTTCTCTGCCTCCTGCTTCGCAGCATTCGCCGCCTTCACAGGTTCCGTACCGAAATTCAGCTTATGAAGACCTGCCGTATCCGATTTTCTTCTGGTTGCGATACCTTTGGACTTACTTTGGCGCAGATTGGCGGAGGCGGCTTTCCGCACGGATTCCTCTGCAAATCGCTCTCCCGCATGTGCCGCTTCCACACCGGCATTTTCATCCTCTGCCTCATGGATTTTGGCATGAGCCGCAAGCGCTGCCGCACTGGCAGCACCTGCAGCAATCTTCCTGCCGAAGCCAACGCCGTTTCCTCGTACCATCGCCCCTTCCGGGTCCTCATCGTCAAAGGACAGCCGTCCTGCCTTTTTCTTTACTGTATCCGCTGCATCCTTCTGTTTTCTCTGTTCAGAGAAGAGGCGTTCCCGTTTCTGTTTTCCGGCAATTTCTTCCCTGGCATCTGACAGATCAACGGTTTCTTCCCTGGAAGCTTCAGACAAGCGGCTTTTCCTGCGCTCATTCGCGGCATACTTCTGTACCTGTTTTTTATTACGGTCATGATGAAAGTCAGTCGCTGTTTTCGCAGAAGTCTCTGATAATGCAGCAGAACGTCCCCGTACACTGTCCATCCGGGACGAATGCTCTGAAGTCAGATTTTCCTCTTCTTCGGCTCCTTCTTCCCCGGTATCTTCTGCGGGTGCTGTCTTCTTTTTTGGGTCTCCTGTCCCTTCATATTCTGTTTCCTTACGGTAATGGTCTGCCCGCTTTCTCTGCTGTGTTTTCCTGCCGGTTCCTGTCTTTTCTGAAGACCGCTCTCCATCTGATCTCCCTCCTTCCGGCGAATCTTCAATCTCTTCATAAGCCCGCTCCGGGATACTCCTTTCCGGCCTCTGTCTCTGCCTGCCCTTTTGAGAAGAAGAAGGAGCCGAAGCCCCTTCTTCTTCCGACTTTTCTGCGTACAGTTTTCGTTTATCACCCGGAACATCCCTCGAATGCCGGAAGATACCGGCATCCGAAGAGATATCCCCTTCCTTCATAGAACCATCCTGCCGCACTCTCTGGCTGACACGCTTACTGGTACCGGAACTTAAGCTTTCCTCCAGCAGACCATCACGGCTCATCTTCTGAACCGTCCTCTCCTTTGCTTTAAACTCTTTTTCGGACATACTGATCTGCCTCCTGTCTCGGAACGTTTCCTTATGCTGTAGGTTCCTTATAGGTCGACCACTTCACCAGCACATCAGATACGGTATCCACCATATCCTCAGCAGTTTTCATTCCACGCAGCGGACACATCCTTCCGTAAGATACGGCCATCAGGATCATCTCCAGACGCTCCACCATGTCGGCAAAGGAGATCAGATCAGAAAGCATCTCATCAAAGATCTCTTCGCCATCCCCTTCCGGGAGACGAATGTCCCTGTCATCACCACCGGAAGCAGAGCAATCATCGGAAGCATCACAGCTGCCGGCTGCATTCTGTGCCAGGTATTCCTCCAGAGCTTCCAGAAGCCCATTCTTTTCATTCTTTTTGTTTCCATTCATCATTCGCATCATATCCTTGTCCTTTCCGGCTTATCGCCTTACAAATCTTCCCGGACGGCCACCACGACCATCCGGCCATTTTTCTGTGAATATTCACAGGTCGATAAAGTTAAAAGCCGCTGTCCGTAGACAGCGGTCAATCCCGTATCATAGAAAGAGCGTGACAGGCACGCCTCTACATACGCCTGATATTCAGTTGGATCATCTGTTGTTGTAAATGCATAGTAATCGAAGTCATGCCCGGTATAGACCGGAGTGGCAAAAGCCGCCATGATCCGATAATGCTCCTCCCCATGCAGGGTCTGGAGTGTGATCAGCGGATGCTCCTCATAGAAGTCTCTGGATTTGTACTTATCCAGCACGGCAAACATACTGCCGCTTTTCATATGGTGCCCGTATATGATCAGGTTGTCCCCTCTATCCGGGTCACATTCTTCTTCCAGATACAGCGTCCCGCTTGCCTGATATTCTCCATAGAAATTCCGGTGCAGGTAGTAATCCTTATCCTGCGGACGGTACATGACCGGATAATCAATGACTGTATCCGGGATCGTGATCCAGTAGATGCAGTCCGGATTCTCCGCATGAAGTGCCAGAAGCCCTTCATCTACAGCAAGTTCTGTCTCCGTCTCTCCTGTAGGCTCATCACCATCAGCGGAGGGGATGGCAGGCATATCCGTCTCCGTCTGCCTCGCATCCTCATACAGATCTCGCAGCCTGGCATTCAGGTCTTTTTCTGCCCGGTAATCCAGAAACATGCCCATCAGAAAATAAATACTGATGGTCAGAAGTATAATGGAGAAGACAAACACGACTCCGGTCATCCAGCGCCTCATTCATCATCCTCCTCGTATACTTCGTTCATCTTTTGCTCCACTTTCCGGATTCGCTCCGAGAGAGTACCTCCCGGCTTTATCATGCGCTCAAGCTCCGAACCGAGTGCTTCCTCCAGATCATCATCTTCATCCAGCCAGTAATCCTCCGGAACTTCCAGTTCCTGACTGACCATCTGCCGCTTTGCATCCGCATCCACATCCATCTGGTCTTTCTGGCTCGCCGTTTTTTCTATTTCCTGACGTTTTATGGTCTCATTTGGCTTGGTTGTCATCAGAGCATAGAGTTTCAGAGACTTATCGAATCTGTCCTTAAATGGAATAATGATATTTCCATAGAACAGAAGTCCTTCGCCCTCACCGCTGTTGGTCACATAGGAAAGCTGGTACGGTGAAATATTGAGCTGTTTCGCCAGGATCTGCCTGTCGCCGGAGGCCTGGTTGAGCATATATATAAAGTCACTGTTCTCGAAGATGTTTTCTATCTCACGAGAGGCCAGCAGATCTTTAATGTTCTGCGTGATTCCGGTAGGAATACCACCCCACTTTCTGAAGCGCTTCCAGATCTCCACGGAATAGGCTGCCGTCTGCTCCTCCTTCAGCAGAAGATGGAACTCATCCACATAGTAACGGGTAGACTTGTGGGCGAACCGGTTTAGTGTAACCCGGTTCCACACCTGATCCTGTACGATCAGCATCCCCAGCTTTTTCAGCTGTTTACCCAGGTCTTTGATATCGAAACAAATGATACGGTTGTCCAGCTGCACATTGGTCTGATGGTTAAATACTTTCAGGGAACCGTTGACATAGATCTCAAGCGCTGTTGCGATACGCTGCGCCTGCGGCTCTTTCTGCGCACGCAGCGTTGTATACAGGTCTCCGAGTACCGGCATATTCTCCGGCACCGGGTTTTCAAAATACTTCTGATAGACAATCGGCAGGCATCGGTCGATGACGGATTTTTCCTCCGCTTCGATTCCGTTCCTGCTTCCCATGATCAGCTCGCACAGCGAGAGGACGAAATCAGACTTGAATCCCAATGGATTATCGTCGTCCGAGTAGTCGAGGTTGATGTCCATCGGGTTGATATAGTCATGACTGGTCGGAGCAATATGAATGACCTGCCCTCCCAGCGCATTGACCAGAGGATAATACTCACCCTCCGGATCGCAGATAATGATATCGTCTCTTGTGACAAAGAAAGCATTGGTGATCTCCCTTTTTGCCGAGAAGGATTTACCGGAGCCGGGTGTACCAAGGATCAGTCCATTCGGGTTTTTAAGCTTCTTGCGGTCCACCATGATCATGTTATTGCTGAGCGCATTCAGCCCGTAATAGAGCGATTCGCCCTCCATGAACAGCTCCTGTGTCGTAAACGGCACGAAGATCGCCGTGGAAGTCGTGGTCAGCGCCCGCTTAATCGGAATCTGGTTTAAGCCCAGCGGCAGACTGCTCATCAGCCCCTGCTCCTGCATAAAATCCAGACGGCGGAGCACACAGTTGTATTTCTGCGCGATACCCGCCGTCTGAAAGACTACATTATCCAGTTCCTGTTTATTTTTTGCTGTATTCAGGAATACCGCCGTGACAAGGAACATTCTCTCGTTTCTTGACTGCAGATCTTCCAGCAGGCGTTTTGCCTCATTTCCATAGGTCATAAGGTCTGACGGGATGATATCCATATCGTATCCGGACCGGACTGCTTTTTTCTGCTCTTCAATCTTCATCCGGTTGATATCGGTCACTTTGCTTTTTACAAGCTTGATGGCCTTCATCTGGTCGATAGACTGGATATGGAGATTGACGATCAGGTTCTTATCCATATCCAGGAACTCCGCAAGCATTTTGTCCGTCAGCTCCGGTGCCAGGATCTGCAAATAGCTTGCGGCTCCGTAGGTATCGCCCATCATGAAATATTTCCCGTTGCGGAAGGTGAAGCTGGTCGGCGCAATATAATCCTTTGTAGAGAGGCCGCTTTCGATCAGCTGGTCATACTGGAAAGAGAAGGGAACCTCCTGCTCCGGATTAAATGTCTCATACATGATCTGCAGCCGTTCCACACCGGTCAGCGGATATGCACTGACGCCCAGAACCTTAAAGTTGTTCAGGATGTCTGCTTCGATCCGCTCCAGCTTCGGCCTTGCCTCACGCACGGTGTCCGCTTCCACCGCAAAGGTGATATACTTGGTCTTCATCAGACCGTTGTTTCCCTTGGCCAGCTGATTCTTCAGCATCTGCGCATATTCCATGCGGACGTCATCAAAATCATCATCCTGCGGGGTAATTCGTACGATCTTCTCATACTCTGCCATATTGGTCTTATGATTGATGAATGAAAGCTGAAAATAAATCGTGCTGTCAAAATAGTTCAGGAAATCACACCAGTTCTCAAAGATGGCGTTTTTGTCCTCGTTCTGTGCCAGCTGATAGTTGATGTCGTAAAACCGGATCGTCTTGGAATACAGCTTATCCTGTACCCTGCAGATGCCGTCCCTGCCCATTTCACGATAAGGGATGGACTGCTGCGCAGATATACGCTTTTCCTTTGATGCTTTCGCATTCTTTGCTGCCCTCTTATCGTAGGAAGTCTTTGCGCTCTTCCCTTTGGCATTTGCCTTAGCAGGTGCCTTGGAAACTGTATTCTTTTCCGGTTTTTTGTTGTCTGCCAGGCGCTTTCCCTCGTAAGAACTGACCGAAGCGGTACTGGCAGGAATCTGACCGGATGGAACCACTCCATGCTTTCCGTATTTCCTCTCCAGTTTCCTGCGGCGCTTCTCCTCTTTCCGGTCGATCTTAGCCTGCCGCTTTGCGAGCTTCGCGTCGATCTTCGCCTGTTTTTTTGCAACTTTGGCGTCAATCTTTGCCTGGTGTTTTCTCTGCTTGAGCCTGATCTTCCTTTCCTTCCTGCGCAGCCGCTTTTCACGGCGGGTCAGCGGACGCCTGCGGCGGGGACGCTCTTCATCGGGATAATCGTCATATTGATAATCATCATATTGGAAATCATGATATTCATAGTCGTTATTTCCGTACACGTTTCTGCCCTCCCTTCTTAGCGGCGGACGCTTTCGGTTTTTTTGTTTTCTTTGGTATTACCTTCATCTCATAGAGATTCTCTGTCTCATAGCACCTGATATCAGGTTTCAAAAAATGCACCGTGATGATGTTCATCAGCACTTTTTCCAGCGGCATCCCGTCTTTCTCATACATGGCAAAGAGAAATGCCGGCAGCATCAGAAGTACCATCCCGGTAGCTGCATTGCTGTTGCCGATTGCCCCTCTGGTAAGAAAGTAGAACGGCAGGCCGATCACAGCCGCTATGCCAAAACAGATGATCTGGCGTTTCGTCAGATTGAAGGCCACCTTGTTCTTCACTTTCGTGAGGTCTTTCGGTACGCTCACATAGGCCATAGTTTTCCTTCACCCAAAGACGTTTTTTGCGGGGATCACCGCCTTCGGATGTATCCTTTCTTCTGATATTTCCCCTTTTAGTGGGCATTGAAAATTTGCTTGCTCAGGCTTGA
>Ga0256406_1002415_pt1 | contig 26403 bp, 18 predicted proteins | sample RumenRJG_03DNA_FD_185986 | JGI IMG/M metagenome (GOLD analysis project Ga0256406, IMG submission 185986) | Bovine rumen microbial communities from Lethbridge, Alberta, Canada - RJG_03 | ecosystem: Host-associated > Mammals > Digestive system > Stomach > Rumen | place: Canada: Alberta | collected...
CACTCCCAACAGGCAGAGGCGATAGCCTGACGGTGAGGATGAGATTTTCCTTCAAATTATTCCCGGAACTTTTCACCTTTGCCGATTTTCCTCCAAATCATCCACGGACTTTTTCACCTGTCCCTGATTATATTCATGAGAAATTTATGGATAATTTATGGATATTCGTGTGAAAAATAATCTTCATGAATAATGTAGGTTAACGCTCCGCTTCGCGGAATTAAGAATAATAGCGAATAACGCGAGCTGCCCTTAGCATTTCCTGGTGATTTTGGCTCCCCTCCCTCTGTAGGGAGGGGCTGGTGGTGGGTCTGCTATTATGCGTTTATCCTTGCCGTCTGACGTACGTCGGACAATCGTCTAACGAACGTCGGACGATCGTCTGACGAACGTCGGACAATCGTCTGACAATCGTCTGACGAACGTCAGACGGTAACTATCCTGCTTCCTATCATTATGGATTCGCAGTATTCGACTCATCGTAGGCCCATTGGGGGGGAGTATTTCTTTGGTGTTAAGGTCAACGGCTTCGGCGCGTTATACCCGGCGCTAACGTTTTTTATTGCGTAAAATTGAGTTATCTGACAATAAATCGTTATTTTTGCATTTTAAATTAGTGGATAGCAAGATATGATTAAAATAAAAGTAGTGAATCTCGGCCACCAGCCCCTTCCCACATACGCCACAGAGGAGAGCGCGGGAATGGACCTGCGGGCCAATCTCGACGGCCCCATCGTGCTTCATCCCATGGAGCGCCGGCTCATCCCTACGGGACTCTGCATCGAGCTTCCCCGCGGATTTGAGGCGCAGATCAGGCCCCGCAGCGGATTGGCGCTGAAGCATGGCGTCACAATTCTCAATACTCCCGGAACCATCGACTCCGACTACCGCGGCGAACTGAAGGTGCTGCTCGTGAACTTCTCCACCGAAGACTTTGTGGTTAATGACGGTGAGCGCATCGCACAGATGGTGATTGCCCGCCATGAGACCGCCTGCTTCGAGGAGGTGGACGTGCTCGACGAGACCGAACGCGGCACGGGCGGCTACGGCCACACGGGAGTGAAATGAACCTATATTAATAAGGTATGATATGATGAGAACAAACCTACTACGTGTTTTCTCTGCCTTCATCCTGCTGTTGCTGCCTGTCGCGATGACCGCCCAGGTGGACAAGCCCGTGATTGCCGCACCCGTGCAGGTCGATACTACGGAGGCCATTGACGGCATGATGGATGCGGACGGCGACATGTATACAGACGAAGATGCTGATACCACCGACGTCTACGACACCGTAGCGGCGGGTAAAGGCCAGTTGGACAATGTCAGTTTTACCATCGACGTTCCCGAGAAGTGGGCCATGAGCTACAGCGACAGCTTGGCTTATGCCTACTATTTCCCGCAGGCCATCTCGCTGATGAAGCGTGGCAAGCAGGACGCCGCTTTCGACCTGCTCGAGCTCTGCCGCAAACTCAACCCCAGGGCACCCGAGGTGTACTATTATCTCTCGGGCTTCTACTCCTATCTCGACAACAACAGCGTGATGCAGCAGGCCATGAAGGCCGCCGCCGACCTCGCGCCCAACAACCCCTATATGCTCACCGGACTGCTCAACGCCTACAGCATGGAGTCGAACTATCAGGAGGCGTCCAAGGTGGCTGAGGAAATTCTGCATAAGACCGACGACAAACTGCCCGTGCTGCAAAACCTCATCGGCCTCTACTACATGACCAACCAGAAGGAGAAGGTGCTGAAGACCATCGACAACATCGAGCTCCTCGGTGGCGGAAGCGACGAACTCACCCTGGCGCGGGCCCAACTTCTCGAGGAGATGGGACGTGAGAAGCAAGCCCGCAAGGTCTACGACAACCTGATCAAGGAGAACCCCAACGACGAGTCGTTCCGTCTGAAGCTCGGCAACTTCTTCGTCAACCAGGGCAAGTATCCCGAGGCCAAGCGCATCTTCGACAGCGTGATGGCCGACGATCCCGAGAGTCCCGACGGGCAGCTGTCGCTGCTCGGCTACTACCGGTCAATCGGCGATTCGGCAACGGAGAACAGCGAGCGCCTGAAACTCCTGCTCAACAAGCGTACGCCCGAGCAGACCCGCCAGTCGATTCTGCGCATGGAGGTGGCCCTCGCCCTCACCGACAAGGCCCAGTTAGCCCCCGTCAGTCAGCTCCTCGACACGTTGATTATCCTCGATCCCGCCAATACGCAGTTTCTCCTCACCAAGGGACAGTTGCTCGGCACCGACTCCACCAAGATTGATCAGGCCAAGGATTATTTTGCACGGGTCGTAGAACTCGAGCCCGGCAATCAGCAGGCCTTGCAATACCTCATCGCGGCCTCATTCCCCGGCGACAGTCTCTCTGCGGTCCAGCGCGACAGCACGTGGCGGGAGATCATGGCTCTGGCCAAGCAGGGCGTGCAGTATAATCCCACCGAGAGTTGGTTCTACGACGTTTGGGGACAGAGCGGCTATGAGCTGAAGGACTATAAGGAGTCGGTTGCCGCCTACCGTTCGGCACTCGACCACCGCAATAAGAGCTGGGACGACAATCACGTGTCGGACCTCTACGGCATGATGGGCGACATACTCCACCAGATGGGAAAGGAGCAGGAGGCTTTTGCCGCCTACGACAGCAGTCTGGTGTGGAACGAGAACAACTATACCGTGCTCAACAACTACGCCTACTTCCTCAGTCAGAAAGGCGTCGACCTCGACCGTGCCGCCAAGATGAGCCTCAAAGCCGTCAATGGCGACCCCAACAATGCCAACAGCATTGACACCTATGCCTGGGTGCTGTTTGAACAGAAGAAGTACGACGAGGCACGGCAGTTCATCGACCTCGCCCTGCAGGTGGATACCGACACGACGGGCGACAACAGCACTTTCTTCGAGCATGCCGGTGACATCTATCTGAAATGCGGTCTCACCGATGAGGCCGTGGCGTATTGGAAGAAGGCACTGGAGAAAAAGCCCGGCGACGAACTGCTGCTGAGAAAAATAAGAGAGAAGAAATATTATCCAAGAAAAGAGGAATGAACATGATGAAAGCATTCAAGACTTATATTCCGTTGGCAGCTATGGCCCTCACGATGGCGCTGGCCTCCTGCGGAACCCAGAAAAAGGCCGTCAACGACTCGGCCGGCAAACAGACAACATCTGTCACTGAAGCTAATTCTGCCGCCAACCAGCTGAAGTTCGTACAGAAGGTGAGCGACAATCAGCTCTATCAGAAGAATGTCGTGGCCAGTATGACCTTCACGCTCAGCTCTGACGGCAACGATATCTCCGTGCCGGGACAGCTCCGTATGCGTAAGGACCAGGTCATCCGCATGCAGCTGCAGGTGCCCGTCATCGGCAGTGAGGTGGGACGCGTGGAGTTTACACCCTCCTACGTGCTTCTCATCGACCGCATCCATAAGCAGTATATCAAGGCCGACTACAATCAGCTCGACTTCCTGCGTGACAACGGACTGAACTTCTACAGCCTTCAGGCACTATTCTGGAACCAGCTCCTGCTGCCCGGAACGCAAAAAGTGGGGGAGAGCGACCTCAAGAAGTTTGCCGCCGACCTCTCATCGTCGGGCGACACATGGCCCGTCAGCCTGAAGAATGGCAACATCTCCTATCAGTGGACCGCCGAGAAGGCAACGGGTCGAATCCTCAAGGCGCTGATCACCTATGCCAGCAAGCAGAACGGACAGTCGACCCTGAAGTGGGACTATTCCGACTTCCGCAAGCTCGGCTCCAAGATGTATCCCGCCAACCAGACCATCTCCTTCACCACCAATGCCACGAAGAAGCATAACGCGGCAACCGTGAAACTGGAGATGAACAAACTCTCCACCGACGACAGTTGGGAGGCAGAGACTCAGGTGCCGAGCAAATACAAGCAGATGAACGCAGAAGACGTATTGAAGAAATTGCTAAGCATGTAAATGAAACGAATACTAATCATAGTAGCACTCGCCGCAGCCTGCTGTGCCCTGCCTGCCCAGAACCGCAAGCAGACCACGGCAAAGAAGGCGCGGACAACGCAGACGACGAAAACCAGGAAGACTGCGCAACAGCAGAAGACCACGACTTCGGCCGCCAAGAAGGGACAGAAAGGCAAAAGCCGCGGCAACAATGCTTCGGCCCAGAAGAAGCCCGTCTATACCAACGCTTCCATAAAGGGACTGGAAAAGCAGCGCAGTCAGATTCAACAGAAGATTAAGGAGCAGGAACAGGCCCTGAAGAAGAATCAGGCCGACGTCAGTCAGCGGCTTCAGCACCTGGAGGCTCTCAATACGCAGATTGGCGAGAGCGAGCGCAACATCGAAGGAATAGAAAAAGATATAAAGGGGCTGAACGGCAACATGCAGGTGCTGCAGTCGCAGCTCTCCACGTTGCAGTCGCAGCTCAAGGATCGTCAGCGCAAGTATATCCGCAGCCTGCGCTCGCTGGCCCACCGCCAGACCGTGCAGGACAAGCTGATGTTTATCTTCTCGGCGAAGAACTTTGCCCAGATGTACCGCCGCTTCCGTTTCGTGCGTGAGTATGCCCAGTATCAGCGTCAGCAGGGCGAGATGCTCAAGGCCAAGCAGCGTCAGGTAGATGCCAAGCATCAGCAGCTGTCGCATGTGAAGGGCCAGAAGAACGTGCTGCTCAATAAGGGCGTCAGACAACGGCAGGTGCTGGAGAACCAGCACACCGAACAGCAGCAGGTCGTGGCCTCGTTGCAGTCGCAGCAAAAGACCATCCAGAAAGTTATTGCCGAGCAGCGCCAGAAGGATGCCGCCCTCAATGCCCAAATCGACCGCTTGGTGGCCATCGAGGTGGAGAAGGCCCATCAGCGGGCTGTCGCTGAGGCTAAGCGCAAGGCCGCAGCCGCAGCAGCCGCCAAGGCACGTGCCGAAGCTCTGAAGAAGCAACGTGAGGAAGCCTTGGCCCGTGAGCGTGAGAACCAGCGCCGCATTGAGGCCGCTCGGGCCCATGAGGCTCAGTTGAAGGAACAGGCCCGCAAGGCTGCTGCCGCAGAGGCCGCCGCCCGTCAGGCCCGCGAGGAGGCACAGCGTCGTGAGGCACAGGCCGCACAGCAGCGGGCTGCTGAGGCTCGTGAGGCTGAGGCACAGCGCCAGAAGGCTCTCGCCGAACAGCAGGCCCGTGAGGCTGAGGCACAGCGTCAGGCTGCCGAGCGCAAGGCTGAGGCCGACCAAGAGCGCAGTCGGCAGGAGATGCAGCGCGCTCAGCATCAGGCTCAGGAGGCTCAGCGCTATTCGGCTTCAGACAGAATGATGAATGGCGGTTTCGAGGCCAACCGCGGCCGACTGCCCATGCCTATCACGGGCAACTACAAGATTGTGAGTCGCTATGGCATGCACAATGTGGAAGGATTGAACAACGTTCAGCTAGACAATAAGGGCATCAAGATCAAGGGTAATCCAGGTTGTCAGGCGCGTGCCGTCTACGACGGAGAGGTGACGAGCGTCTTCGGCTTCGGTGGAACGCGTGGTGTGATGGTGCGTCATGGCATCTACATCTCGGTGTATTTCAATCTGAGCAGCGTCAGTGTGCACAGTGGGCAGCATGTGAGTGCCCGTCAGATCCTCGGTACTGTGGGTCCGGGCAACATCTTGCAGTTCCAGTTGCGTAAGGAGACGGCGACGCTGAATCCCGAGGCGTGGCTGGGTAGATAGAAGGCGCTCAGAAGCCCCATTAGACCCACCCCCAACCCCTCCCTACAAAGGGAGGGGAGAAGCAAAGCATAGGAGGGCCGCCAGGAATGACGGCCCTCCTTTTTTTCTTTGTATAGTGGGGTTTGGTGTGTGTTCCTACCACTAACAAAAAAATGCTTGCGACTATCGTCACAAGCATTTTGGAGTGGTACCTCTTGGAGTTGAACCAAGGACACATGGATTTTCAGTCCATTGCTCTACCACCTGAGCTAAGGCACCATTTGCTATCTAAGAGAACTTCCAGGGAAGTGTGCTTCTCGAAAGCGAGTGCAAAGGTACATTAAATTTTCTTTCCCCGCAAATTTTTCTTCAATTATTTGCACGGATATTAAAAAAAAGCATTACCTTTGCACCCGCTAAACACAAAGAACTCGTTCTTTGCCGAGGCAATCGGGATGTAGCGCAGTTGGTAGCGCACTACGTTCGGGACGTAGGGGTCGGGCGTTCGAGTCGCCTCATCCCGACCTATTAAAAATGCTAGTTTGCTATTCAATGGCAAATTAGCATTTTTGTTTTAGTATTCTGGCGATTTTTTTGGCGACAAAACTGTCTTGTCCCTTCAATTCTATAAGAACAGTTGGTCCATCGTGATAACATTTTGGAATCGGCCGGAATATCGGCTTTGACCAAGACCATAGGTGGTGACCAGCGTCATCAACACAGACTTGCGCAGCTTTGTCTCGCGGAGAAAGACATCGAGCTTGTTTCTTAGCTTTTCGTCGTAGTCCTTGTCCACAACGAATTCCGTATTGTAGAATTTCATCTCGCAGATGTTCACGATGCGGTCGGCCCGGTCGATGATCATATCCGTCTGTGCGCCTCCCGACTTCTGCTCGCTATGCCAGGGCAGTACTTCCGTCTGTACGCCGTTGATGCCCAAAGCTGTCTTGATCTGAGGTATGTGACTGAAGCAGACATTCTCGAACGCCAGTCCACGCCATGTGTTCAGCGTAGCGCTATTCTGGTTGTTGCGCCAGTAATGGTCGTTGGTCGTCTTCTGAGCGAACTTAGTGCTGAAAAGGATGAACGGGTCAATGATCTTGTATTTCATGTCGCGCTTCTTCCCCTTATAAGGCACATAGCTCATGATGAAGTCGCTGGCCATGAGCGACTTAATCTGTTGTGAAAGCGTACCTCCTGAGGAGAAACCGCCTTTCTCCATAATCTCTGCCCGCGTGCAACCCGTCTTGTTTGCTGTCAGACAGTCAATGATGCCTTTGCAGGCCTCTGGGTTGGCAAACTGTGAGGAGAATAGGTTCTTGTATTCGTTTTTCAGCTTTGCGTTCTTCTCGAAAAAGAGATTGTCTATATTCTCTGCAACGCTCATGCCTGGTTGGATGAAGGAGAGGTAGTAAGGCACACCACCGACGGCCATATAGGTCTGCAGTACATCGTAATGGTCGTAGGTGACGCCGATGGAGTCGAGATAGTCAGAGGTTTCGCCAAGAGTAAATGGTGAAAGGTGGATCTCACGAGTTGTCCGGTCGAAAAGTCCGCCGCGGTTGTTGATGATGTTGTCCATCACCCATGAGGCGGCAGAACTGCATACCACGAGCTTCAGGTTGCCTCTGTTGGCTCCCCATCCGTTCCAGAAATGCTCAAAGGCAGTAATGAAACCGCTTCGAGGCGTATCCATCCAGGCTATCTCGTCAATGAATACTACTTGTGGCTTGTCTTTTGGTTGGGAAGAGAGCAGACTGATGAGCGCATCGAAGGCTGACAGCCAATCGTCAGGTTTATCATTGCCCTTGTAGCCGTAACGTTTGAGCGAGGAGTAGAAATTGGTCAGTTGGCTTTGGCTCAATACCTCATCCTTCAGCTCAAAAGGAGAAAGACCGGTGTGTTGAAAGGCTAGCCGGTCCTCAAACACGTTGTTGACGAGGTAAGTCTTTCCAACTCTTCGGCGACCATAGACCACGATAAACTCCGACCGCTTGGATTGGTAGCAGTCTTGTAATTCCTTGATTTCCTTTCGTCTTCCAATGATTTCAGCCATGCTGTTTTTGCTTTAATTATATCGCAAATATAATGGTTTTCTCACAAATAACCAAGGATTTTCTCGTCTTATTCAGCCAGAATCGATACCAACTATGCGTTTCTGGCTGAATAAGGAGAAAAAGGAAGACCCATCAGGCCATAATAATCCATCAGCCCCATTAGACCCATCAACCCCATAATAACCCATTAGACCCACCCCCCAACCCCTCCCTACAAAGGGAGGGGCTTAGCAATCGGTGCAAAGCAGGGTTTACTCAGGAGCAGAAGCAATCGATATTTAATCTCAAGTTTTCGGGTGATTTCTCCCTGGGCATGTTTGCCCCTCCCTTTGTAGGGAGGGGATGGGGTGGGTCTGCTGGATAGGTTGCTCCTTTGTGGATCTTTATATATTTTTCTTTAAATTGTTACAATAACTCAAATTGTTTTTATACTTTTGCACTTATAAAGATTTAAAAGTGTTAGTATGTCAGAAGAGAGAGCGAAATTTGGAAGTAAGATTGGTATGATCTTGGCAACAGCCGGCGGTGCTGTAGGGTTGGGCAACGTGTGGCGCTTCCCCTATATGACCGGCGAGCACGGCGGAGCGGCCTTTATCCTCGTTTATCTGGGATGCGTGTTGCTGTTGGGCATCCCTTGTATGATTTCAGAATTCATCATCGGACGTCATGGCGCGGCCAATACCTATAGGGCTTACGCCAAACTGTCGGGCGGCAAAGCGTGGAAATACGTGGGACTGCTCGGCGTTATGACCGGATTCCTCATCATGGGTTATTATGCCGTGGTATCGGCATGGTGCCTTCATTATATCTATGCCAGTGGAGTCGGATTGCTTCATGGCGACCCCGCATACGTGAGCCAGTACTTCCAAAAGTTCTCCACCGACCCCGTCCAGCCGCTTTTCTGGACGGCGCTCATCCTGCTCGCCACCTACTACGTTATCATTCACGGTGTACGCGGTGGTATCGAACGGGCTTCGAAACTCTTCATGCCGACGCTGTTCATCCTTTTGCTCGTCATCGTTGTGGCCTCCTGTATGCTTCCCGGTGCCGGAAAGGGAATCACGTTCCTCTTTAAGCCCGACTTCTCCAAACTCGACAGCGACGTTTTCCTCGGTGCTCTCGGACAGTCGTTCTACTCACTGAGCATCGCCATGGGCTGCATCTGCACCTATGCCAGCTACTACAGCCGACAGACCAACCTGCTCCGTTCGGCAGTGGAAGTGGCATCGGTCGACACCCTCGTTGCTATCCTGGCCGGACTGATGATTTTTCCGGCGGCATTCTCCGTGGGCATACAGCCCGATGCCGGACCGTCGCTCATTTTCATCACCCTGCCCAACGTGTTTAACCAAGCCTTTAGTGGTATGCCCGTGATAGGGTGGATTGTCGCAATAATGTTCTATGCCCTGCTCTCGCTCGCCGCCATCACCTCTTTTATATCGCTGCATGAGGTGGCAACCTCTTTTCTCTTTGAGGAAGCCCACATCTCCCGCAAGCGCGGTGCCGCAATCGTCACCGTGGCGACATTCGTCATTGCCATCTTCTGCTCACTGTCGTTGGGCGACTGCAAGTGGCTCAGCATCGGCGGGAAGTCGCTCTTCGACCTCTTCGACTTCGTCACCGGACAGATTTTCCTGCCCGTGGGCGGTTTTCTGACCTGCTTCTTCGTGGGTTGGTATCTGCCAAAGAAGCTTCTGAAGGACGAGTTCACCAACTGGGGAACGCTCAGCGGCAAGTGGTTCGGCGTCTACTTCCTGCTAGTTCGCTGGATTTGTCCCATTGCCATCCTGGCCATCTTCCTCCATCAGTTTGGCGTGTTCTGATGAAATCTAAATAAAAAGGCAATATAATCGCACCGAAGATGTTATAAAAAATATACGGCTTATGAAACAGGAACGCGGACATTTCGCCACTAACATTGGCATCATTCTTGCTACGGCAGGCTCGGCTGTGGGCTTGGGCAACATCTGGCGGTTCCCCTATTTGGTGGGAGAGGACGGAGGTGCGGCTTTCATCCTCGTCTATCTTGTCTGCGTCATCCTGCTCGGCATTCCCGGAATGGTGGCCGAATTCATCGTGGGCCGACATGGAGCCGCCAATGCCGTGAGGGCTTACGGCATCGTCGGAGGCAAGAAAGGCTGGCGCGGCATTGGTCTGCTGGGCGTCATCACCTCCACCATCATCCTTGGCTTTTATGCCGTGGTGGCCGGTTGGTGCCTGCAATACTTCTTCGCCAGTCTGGCCAATCAGATTCATGGCGGCAGCAGCGGCGCGGCCCTGTATTTCAAGCAATTCTCTTCCTCTGCCATCGCTCCGGCAGCACTGGCTGTCGTCTTCATCCTGATTACTCATCTCGTGGTGACGAAGGGTGTGAGACACGGCATTGAGCGGGTGAGCAAACTGCTCATGCCCTTGCTGTTTATCCTTTTGATAGTCATCGTCATCGCCTCGTGTAGTCTCAACGGTTCGATGGAGGGCATCCGCTTCCTTTTCCATCCCGACGTCTCGAAGATTACCACCGATGTGGTCCTCGACGCGCTTGGACAGGCCTTCTTCTCCCTCTCCTTGGGTACGGCCTGCCTTTGTACCTACGCCAGCTACTTCGGTCGCCAGACCAATCTGATGAAGTCGGCCTCGCAGATAACCCTCATCGACACGCTCATTGCCATCCTGGCCGGACTGATGATCTTCCCAGCGGCGTTCTCCGTGGGTGTAAAACCCGATGCCGGACCGTCGCTCATCTTCATCACGCTGCCCAACGTGTTTGAGGTAGCCTTCGCCAACGTACCCGTCGTGGGCTACATCATCAGCGTCCTGTTCTACGGCCTGCTCGTGTTGGCCGCACTGACGTCCACCATTTCCATGCACGAGATAGGAACGGCCTTCTTCTATGAGGAACTGCACATCACGCGGCAGCGCGGCGCATGGCTGATGACGGCCCTCTGCTGCGTCATCGCCATCCTTTGCTCGCTGTCGCAAGGCGCAGTAGACATCAGCGTGCTGGGCATGAACTTCCTCGACTTCTGCGACACGCTGACCAGCAACTACCTGTTGCCCATTGGCTCGCTCGCCACCTGCATCATGGTGGGATGGATGGTGCCGCGCAAACTCGTGAAAGACGAATTCACCAATTGGGGAACGATTCCGGCTCGGTCTTACCATTACTGGCTGTTTCTCGTCAGGTTTGTCTGTCCCATCGCCATTGCCGCCATCTTCTTGCATCAGTTGAAGTTGATATAACCTGTCTCCGAACCACAAAAAACCTAAGCCTATGCTGAAAGACTTCTCTTATCTATCAAAAAGCGACCGCATCATCTTCATCATCTTGTTGCTGTTGGTGATTGGTGTACTGGTCTTCATGTACCTGATTGGCGGGAAAGGAAACAGCACAGACGTTGTCGTTGCCGACTCTACCGCAAAGGACACCACCTCGCAGAGAAGCCAAACCTACGTTGGCGGTGAGGAGATGACGAAGAGCGAGCGCTTCGCCTTCGACCCGAATACGGCCGACAGCACACAGCTGCTGAGGCTGGGACTGAACAAGTGGCAAGTGAGAAACATCTACAAATACCGCGCTGCAGGCGGAGTGTACCGTCAGCCCTCCGACTTCGCACGTCTTTGGGGACTCACCAAGAAGCAGTATGAGGAACTGCGGCCTTACATCCGCATCAGCGACGACTACAAACCTGCGGCCGACTTCTATGGCAACACCGGCAGGAGCGGGACAGCCTACACAAAGACTTATCAGCCGAACGAGCAGCAAGAGCGGCCCGCCTTCCAACGCCAGCCGAAGTTGGAAGAAGGACAGACCGTCAACCTCAACACCGCCGACACCGCGCAGCTGAAGATGGTGCCCGGCATTGGCAGTTATTTCGCGCGCCAGATTGTCAACTACCGCAAGCGATTGGGCGGATTTAGCACGACTGCCCAGCTGATGGAAATCCGCCAGTTTCCCGACGACGCGCTGCGCTTTTTCAGAGTATCGCCGTCGGACATCCACAAAATCAATATCAACAAGGCCACACTCACTGAGCTGCAGGCCCATCCCTACATCAACTTCTATCAGGCCAAGACCATCATGCAGTACCGTCGGCTGCGCGGTCCCATCAAGAGTCTGTCGCAGCTTGCGGCCAGCAAGGACTTTCCGGCAGAGTCGATCAAGCGGCTGGAACCCTACGTGGAATTCTGAGCAAAGGGATTTGTAACGGCTTCGTAGCGAGTTTGATATGCGATAGTAAATCGAAAACTGTACTTTTGCCATCAAATCCAAAACCGTCTTTATACATGTTGAAATCATTATTCCGCAACTTTCTGTTGCTCTCTTTAGCGTGCGTCACCCTTTCGCTGCCGACGGCGGCACAGCTTCCGACCGACGGAACCACCGTCTATTATGAGGGCCGCCCCTATCAACTCCACAATACCACCGATGCAGAGCGCAAACTCTGGAAGAGCTATGCCAAGGACGTCAACCTGATTGTGACGAACGACATGGGCCGCAATGGCTATTACCTGCAGAAGCCGATAGCCGAGCTGATGGGCGACTTCGCAGGGGCCGTAGGCATTGAATGCGTCGTCGCTGCCGGAGATATCCATCATTTCTATGGCGTGAGAAGCGTCAGCGATCCCTTGTGGACCACTAATTTCGACCGTATCTATTCCCATCCCGAACTGATGTTGTCCTGGTATGCCGTCTGTGGCAATCATGAATATCGCGGCAACACCCAGGCCGTAGTGGATTATTCCACCGTCAGCAGCCGTTGGCGCATGCCCTCGCGCTACTATACAAAGGTAATCACGGAGAATGGCGTCAGCATCCGACTGATTCTCGTCGACACCACACCGCTCATCGCCAGCTATCGCGCCGATTCGGCTACCTATCCCGACGCGTGCCGCCAGGATTGGCAGGGACAGCTCGCGTGGGTAGACCGCCAGCTCAGCGAGGCCAAGGAGGACTGGGTCATCGTCGTGGGCCATCATCCCATCTATGCTGATACGAACAAAGGCGAGAACGAACGCACCGACATGCAGGCCACGCTGGGCCCCATCCTGAAGAAACATAAGAACGTGGACATGTACATCTGCGGACATATCCATAACTTCCAGCACATCCGCAAAGCCGGCGACCTGATCGACTACGTCGTCAACTCCTCGTCGTCGCTGTCGCGCAAGAAGGTGAAAGCCATCGACGGCACCGTGTTCTGCTCGGGAGCAGAGGTTTTCTCGCTCATCAGCGCCGACAAGAAACAGCTCGTCCTGCGCATGATCGACAAGGACGGGAAGATGCTGCACGAGGTGGTCAGGAACAAGTGACCGCCTGCCGTCTGCAGGGATGTTGCGGTGTCAGCAACGAATAATATAGAATGTAATTCTCTCTTGCTTTAATTCACAATCCCCATTGGTTTGGGATTCTCAAGGCCTGCCTTCGTCGGACGACGGAGTGCAGGCTTGCCTTATTGTTATACCATTTTGCACAAATCGAAAGAATTTGCGCCTTTTGTTTTGAGTTTTAGCCGATTTGTTTTAACTTTGCATAAATTCTGCTGCGTTGCCTTCTAGACTGGCGATGCGGGCAAGAACGTTGGAATAACAAATCTTATAGCATCATGCAGATAAACAGTCACCTTTCTGTATTAGTTCACGACTTGGCCAAGCAGTACGGTACGAAGAAAGCATTAACATTCCGCAATTTCGGTAGCCTGAAGTGGCTTTCCGTTGATTGGAACCAGTTTTCGTTGCGTGTGAAACAGGTGAGCAATGCCATGCTCAACCTCGGCTTGAAGCCCCAGGACAAGATAGCCGTTTTCTCTCAAAACTGCATTCATTATCTTTACACCGACTTCGGCGCCTATGGCATCAAGGTGATCTCCATTCCCTTCTACGCCACGAGTTCTGAGCAGCAGATCCAGTATATGGTACAGGATGCCGAGGTGAAGATTCTCTTTGTCGGTGAGCAGGAACAGTACGACAAGGCCCACCGCATATTCCCGCTCTGCCCCTCGTTGCAGCGCATTGTGGTCTTCGACCCCAGCGTGCGCATTTCCAGCCACGACCCTCATGCCCTTTATTTCTCCGACTTCATCGCCCTGGGCGAGAAGCTTCCACGACAGTCGGAAGTGGAAAGCTTGTGGAAGCAGGCTTCGTTCGACGATATTTGCAATATCCTTTATACCAGTGGTACCACGGGATCACCGAAAGGCGTCATCCTCACTTATGGCATGTATCACGCCGCCCTCGCTGCCAATGGCCGCTGTGTGGACGTCACGAGCAAGGACCGCGTGATCGACTTCCTGCCCTTCACCCATATCTTTGAGCGTGGATGGGCCTATCTCTCGCTGACGCAGGGAGCCGAGCTCATCGTCAACACCTATCCTAAGGAGATTCAGGAGAGCATGCGCGAGACGCATCCCACGAGCATGAGTTCCGTGCCGCGCTTCTGGGAGAAGGTATACCAGGCCGTGAAAGACCGCATGGACAACGCCTCACCCGTGCAGCGCCGCATCTTCAACAACGCGCTGAAGATTGGCCGCAAGCACAACGTAGAATACCTTGCCCGCGGCAAACGTCCGCCCGTATGGCTCAAGATGGAATATCAGCTGGTCAACAAGACCGTGCTGAGCCTGGTGCGCAAGGAGATTGGTCTGGAGAATCCCAACATATTCCCCACGGCCGGTGCCTACGTGTCGCCCGAAGTGGAGGAGTTCGTCCATTCCATCGGCATCTTCATGATCGTGGGCTATGGACTCACGGAGAGTCTCGCCACGGTGTCGTGCGACCGCAAGAACATGCCTTTCACGATTGGCTCTGTGGGCCGTCCGCTCGACGAGGTTGAGGTGAAGATCGGTCCCAACAGCGAGATTCTCCTGAAAGGCCCGACCATCACTCCGGGCTATTACCATCGCGACTCTATCAACGCTGAGGCTTTCGACGCCGACGGCTTCTTCCGCACAGGCGACGCCGGCTATATGAAGGACGGTGAGCTCTATCTCAAGGAGCGCATCAAGGACCTCTTCAAGACCAGCAACGGCAAGTATATCGCTCCGCAGATGGTGGAGTCGATGATGCTCGTCGACAAATATATCGATCAGGTGGCCGTTGTCGCCGACCAGCGCAAGTTTGTCTCCGCACTCGTCGTGCCGGAGTTCCGTCTGGTGGAGAAGTGGGCCGACGAACACGGCATCAAGTACGACAGCCGCGAGAGCCTCTGCAATTCGCCCGAGGTCAACAAGATGATCATGGAACGCCTGGAGACTCTGCAGCAGGGACTCGCCTCCTACGAGCAGGTGAAGCGCATCACGCTGCTGTCGCACCACTTCTCGATGGAGTCGGGCGAGTTGACCAACACGCTGAAAATCAAGCGTGCCGTGATCTACAAGAACTATAAGGACATCATCGACAAGATGTACGAAGACTAATTAAAGCAATATAATAGATAGATAGATGATAACAGCTGACCAACTGAAGGACGTGGTGGACCGCGTAGAGAAACTCCATCACTATTTGAAGATAGACCAGAAGCGCGTGGAGTTTGAGGAGGAATCGCTCCGCACGCAGGCTCCCGACTTTTGGGACGATCCCAAGCGCGCCGAGGCCCAGATGAAGAAGGTGAAGGGCATTGAGAAGTGGATCAAGGACTATGACACCGTGAAGCAGAATGCCGAGGAACTTCAGTTGGCCTTCGATTATTATAAGGAGAACATCGTCACCGAGCAGGAAGTGGACGACGACTACGCGCGCTGCATCAAGAACATTGAGGAGCTGGAGCTCCGCAACATGCTGCGCCAGGAGGAGGACTCCATGGATGCCGTGATGAAGATCAACTCCGGAGCCGGCGGCACGGAGAGCCAGGACTGGGCACAGATGCTGATGCGCATGTATCAGCGCTGGTGTGAGGACCATGGCTACAAGGTGACCATCTCCGACATTCAGGAAGGCGATGAGGCTGGCATCAAGAGCGTGACGATGAAGATCGAGGGCGGCGAATACGCCTATGGCTTCCTCAAGAGCGAGAATGGCGTCCACCGCCTGGTGCGCGTCAGTCCCTACAACGCCCAGGGCAAGCGCATGACCTCTTTTGCTTCGGTGTTCGTATCGCCGCTCGTCGACGACACCATCGAGATCTATGTCGACCCGGCCAAGGTGAGCTGGGATACATTCCGCTCCAGCGGCGCCGGCGGCCAGAACGTCAACAAGGTAGAGTCGGGCGTGCGTCTGCGCTACCAGTATGAAGACCCCGACACGGGCGAGCACGAAGAAATCCTCATCGAGAACACCGAGACGCGCGACCAGCCCAAGAACCGCGAGAAGGCCATGCAGCTGTTGAAGAGCCAACTCTACGACCGCGCCTTAAAGAAGAAGATGGCCGAGCAGGCCAAGATTGAGGCCGGAAAGAAGAAGATAGAGTGGGGCAGCCAGATTCGCAGCTACGTCTTCGACGACCGCCGCGTGAAGGACCATCGCACGGGCTATCAGACCAGCGACGTCGACGCCGTGATGGACGGCAAGATCGACGGTTTCATCAAGGCTTATCTGATGGAGTTCCCCACCGAGGGAGAGCAAGATTAACGTTGATAACAATCTAAAAAACCAAATAGCTATGAGTGATAAAAGTAAATCGCGCCGCGCCGAATATCAGGCAAAGCAGGAAAAGAAGGCCAACCACATTGTAAACTGGATTTTCGGAATCTTGATTGGTTTGGGAATCCTCTACATGATTGCAACCATAGTGATGCAGGCATGAGTGGTTTCGAGATAGAACGAAAGTTTCTCGTCCGCAAAGGCGACGCCTATAAGCGCGCCGCCTTTGCGAGCAGCCATATCCAGCAGGGATATATCCGCTGCGAGGACGCCACGGTGCGCATCCGCGTGCGTGACGACAAAGCTTACCTCACCATCAAGAGTCACAGCGTCGATGGCGGGCTAAGCCGTTATGAGTTTGAAAAGGAAATCACGCTCGACGAGGCTTCCCATCTGTTGAAGCTCTGTCGCGGAGGAGTCATCGACAAGCGCCGCTGGCTCGTGAAGAGCGGAAAGCATACGTTTGAGGTTGACGAGTTCTTTGGCGACAACGCGGGTCTCGTGATGGCCGAGGTGGAACTTGCTGATCCGCAGGAGCCCTTCGAGAAACCTGATTTCATCGGACCTGAGGTGACGGGCGACTACCACTTCTACAACAAGCAGATGCTTGTCAACCCTTATTCGAAGTGGAAGCAAATCGTGCCAGAAGAATACCGATAGCCATTCCCAGCAACACGCCGATGCCATCGGCCAGAAAGTCGATGGGGTCGCCGCTTCTTACGCCGTTTGTGCATGTGGCTTGAACAATTTCTATCAAGCCGCCCATCAGCCACGGCGCCAGTCCTCCCCATAGCGCATAGCGCTGTGTCAGGATTTTATGCTGTCCATCGGGCTTGCCTACTGCGGCAAGCCGACGGTCGTTGCGTAGCATCTCAGCCCAGATGATGAAGGTGAGTCCGCCGAAGAGGACGAGATGCGTCCACTTGTCAATCAGCCGCACCTGGCTGAGCGGTGTGTCGGGAATGGGTATCAGGCACAGCGTCCAGATGAGGATGATGGCCAGTGTCGTTAGGGGATATTTCTTGATTTGTTTCATTTCTTGTGCTTTTGTGTTATCCTCATTCTACTTCAATCGCTCAGTCATCGTCGAGTTTCTTTCCCAGTTTGGTCAGTTGGTCGAAGAATTCCTTGTTGAAATTCCCGTCCAGGAGGAGCAGCGTGCAGTTGTCGCCTCCGGTGATGCTCAGCAGGATTTGCGTGGGATTGTCCACGTTGGGATAGGTCTGCACGAGCACGTTGCTGCCGTCTTCGGTGAAGCGGGCGTATTGGTAGAATCCGCGCTTGAGCAGTCCCACAACGTCCTTGTTGCATTTCTTGCGCACCGACTTCGAACTCTCATCGAGCACGAGCACCTGCAGTTTGTCCACGCACTTGGTGAGTTGCTTGGCCGTGGAGTCCTTACTCACAATCTGCTTCAGAAACATCGACATCAACGGCTTGGGCACCTTGACGAAGGTGGCGTGTTTGGCTGAGGAGTATTGGCTGAGCAATTCTTCTGCGGGAGACTGGGCGAAAGAAATCTGGCAGAACAGAGCCAGGATAAACAGTAAAAATGTTTTTTTCATCATTTGCTTCTTTTTATGTCTTGTGGTCGGGTAGGATGGTAGCCGACGGATAGTTGCGGCAAAGTTAGCAAAAAAACATGTATCCACGTACGATTTGAAATATAAAAAGCGGCGCTGCGGGATAACCGGCATAGTTAGAAGCCTCCTTAATGCGGTGAAAGGTAGTGCCTTCCAGGCACGTCCCTCTCAGCGCATCTCCCGGGCGCATCCACCCGCTTCGCTCGTGTATGCACCCGGTTTCCGAGGTATGGCCTTCCAGGACAGCATTTACTAATCTTTAAATCCAGGCTATGCGCAGATGCGCTGTCCCCTAATTCTCTTTCTTGCATGCGATTAGGATAATTCTCTAATTCTGGCTGATAATAGAATAATTCTCTGATTCAAGGCTGACAATAATTCTCTCATTCTCTAATTCTAGAAAAAAATATCAATAAATCTCTGACGACCGTCACGTTTGTTCGTGTCGGCCGTCACGCTCGTTCGTGTCGACCGTCACGTTCGTTTGTGACGACCGTCACGTTGTTTTGTGATGACCGTCACGAAAGATTAACATATCGAGGATTACACAAAGAAAGATCATTCACCGAGGAGTGATGATGCGTGACAACTGTCACGTTCGTTCGCGACAACTGTCACGAGACATGGCTAAGTTATAATAACGTCTGAACTTGATAGGTTGCGTGCTTGAGAAAGCGCCTGTTGATTTCCTTCTATTGGCCGTTATCCTGACTAGTTTTTATAGACAATTGTCAGTATGCCTTAACTTACTTTTATCACGTCATCTTCTGACTTAACCTAGGTCTTATCTGTTGCTTACATCTCCCTCCCTTGTAGGGAGGGCTGGGGTGGGTCCAAAAACTCCCGTCGCATCACTAGGATACGGCGGGAGAAAAATATAAAATGCTATGTAAGGTGTTTATTTCACCAACACCTTGCGCACTGTAGCGTCATTCTTAATAAGGTATATACCTTGTTTCTGTCCTTTCAGTGCCTCAGACTCGTTGTTGAACGTGCCCAGCAGGACGCCGTCGAGCTGATAGAGTTGGCAGGGGCCGTCGCTCTGAAGCGTTTCCTTCATGCCCGTGCTTACGGCATCGAAGCTGAAGGCGTTCAGCGTGTAGGTCGTGATGGCCTCGCCCGATGTGGTGTGGTCGGCACCATAAGGCAGGATACCGAAGTAGTAGGTTCCGGTCTGCTCTATGTCGAAGGTTGCCGTAACGGTCTGGTCGTCGCCCGACACGTTGTTGCTGCGGAGCAACAGGTTGGTGAAGCCTTCGGGCAGGTCGACGCTTGAGGTAAGCACTGCCATGCTGATGCCCTCGAGGGTAGAGTCGGCGTAGAGCTCGGGATGGTCGATGGAGATGTTGTAGCCGAGACTTACTGTCACTGCATCACCCTCTTCCAGTTCGAAGGCCGGAGATACGAGCAGACCGGGAAGGTCGGTCGGCATGAGGTCTTTCTGCACACTCTGACGAACAACGAGCGACTGCGGATCTGTTTCAGAAGCCTTCCACTGCTGGAACTGCGATGAGGGGTCGTAGTGGTACCATTCATCACCGCGCTCAGCGAAGTCGGCCTGATAGCTCTTCACGCTCTGCGGCTCAGCAGGAGCATTGATGGCGAAGGCATCCAGGTAGAGCACGCCGGAGACGGCCGTAGAACTGCATTCGATACCGATGTAATATTCGCCGTCCTCGGGAATCTCTATCGTAGAGAGCACCTTGCGGTAGCGCTTGTCGGGAGCCACGATGGGCTCGTCGGTCTCATAGACAGGAATCGTCATCGCGCTGGGATTGCAAGCCGTGCCGAGATAGACGGCGAAGTCCTGACCGTAGTTGTTCATGTTGGTTCCGTTGAGGAAGGTTCTGTAGAAGAAGCTCATCTCGTAGGTTCCGGCCGGAATGTAGATGCAGCCTGAGTAGGCCCAGTCGGCATCGCCGACAGCAGCGCCGTGGTGGCTGATGGCTCCCGTGCCGTTGTAGGCAGCGTTGGCCGAAGAGTAGGTTCCGGTGCGCCAGTTGCCCTGGAGCGTCCACTGCGACTGATGGCGGGTGGAGTCGAGATTCTCAGTGTAGGGCAGTGTGGCGTCGGCGAAGCATTCAACAGAGGCGAAGGCCCAGCGGTCGTTGAAGGCTTCCACGTCACCGTCGGCTGCAACTTCTGCGCCAATGTTGTAGATGCCCGGAGTGCTGAGGTCAAAGCCGTCGCTGAGGTTCAGTCGGATGGTGTCGCCCGGCTGCAGCAGGGCGTTGGCTGCCTGTGTGGTCACGACGCTGTCGTTGCACAGACCTTTGAGGGTGAGTCCGCTGATGTCGGTGGCACCGCGGTTCTGGAGCAGCAGACTGATGGTGTCGCCCGAGAGGTGGAAGCCGTCGGTGGCAGTGTGGGTGGCAGAGACGATGGCCAGGTCGGCACTGTTGTCGAGGCGTACGTCGTCGAGGATGATGTCGTGGCCCTTGCCGGTGTTGTGGAAGGCGATGTAGTAGAGTCCAGGCTCGGAGATGTCGAGCGTGGCGAATCCCTGACGATATACGTTCAGGTTGTCGTTGGTGATGGTGTCGGTCGTCACGAGGGGCAACTTCACGAGACTGTCGGGACGGTTGGTCTGACCTACGTATACGTCGAGCACAGACTTATTCTTCGACGACGCCGACTTGTAGGTAGTGACGTAGAAGAACGAGAGGCGTTGGCGGCCCGTCGCGGTGACGTTGATGGCCGGCGAGATGAGCCAGTCGTCGTGCTCGATGTTGGATGCGCTGCCGATGTAGGCGGCATGCGTGCCGTTCTTGGCGTAGTTGACATTGCCCTTCACCACTCCGGTGATGGTCCAGTAGACGGGATCGCTGGCGGGATTGAGCTGAGTCCAGGATGCCCAAGTTGTCGTGTCCTCAAAGGTCTCCTGATAAGGATAGGCCTGGGGCTGATAGACGAAGATGTCCTTGGTGATGGAGTCGGAATCGGCAACGACAGCCAACTGGTGACTTCCCTCGTCGATCAGCAGCTTGCTGGCGAAGGTGTGGTCGAGGGTCTCGCCCGAGGCAATGGCTGCGATGGTGTCGGTCTGCACGGTCTGTCCGTCGACGAGGAGGCTTACGGCTACGTCCTGCGCTGCACCGCTGCCGATGTTGGACAGCGTGGCAGTGACGGGAATGCTGTCGCCGCTGACGTAGGCCGAGAGCTCAGGCGACACGAAGACTACGGGATTGACATCAGAGGGCAGGGGCGTGAAGAAGCTCAGTCCGTTGACGAGCAGCTGCGTGGTGTAGTCGCCTGTCAGGAAGAGTACGGCGCGGCAGTCCTTGGCCTGCGGCATGTTGAACACCACCTGGCGCGTCGTGTAGTCGTCGGCCGAGGGGAATTCGATGGTCTCAGAGGCGAGGGTGACGGAGGCCGTGTCGAGAAGCTGAAGCGTCAGCGTGCCCGATGAGAGACTCTTGTAGCTCATCTCGAAGCCCACTTTGCCCTCGGGGAAGGGAATCCATCCGCTCACGAGCTCACTGGTGCTGGCGGGCGGCGTGATGTAGCTCCAGGCGTGGACGTTCTGCGTGCTGTCGTCGACGTACGACCAGCCGTAGCTCGTGCCGAGCCGCTCGTAGATATAGGTGCTCTGCCAGTCGGTGGCGGCTGTGGAGTCGTTCATCGTGTAGGGGAAGGAGAGATGGCGGTCGATGTCAACCGAGGCGCTGAGCGAGTCGTTGTCGTGGTTGAGATCGGCCTCGGTGTAGGCCCAAACCTTGAGCGCGTGGCTCTGTCCGTCGGTCAGGTCCAACGTATCGGGGAAGGTGTAGCTCACCTCTGAGTCGCGTGCCATCGTGGCGTCCAACGTGGCTGCCGTTCCCTCAACGCCGTCGATGGAATAGCCCACAGAGACGCCGTCGACGTCGAATCCGTTGTTGTGCACCTTGACGGTGAGGGGCTGGCGGCTGCTGTAGCCCGACTGGGGCGAGACAACCTCAGAGACGTAGACATCGGAGCCGCGGCGGGTGTCGACGCTCACGTTGTCGAGATAGATGCTGTTGGTGGTATAGGCCTTGCCGCTGGTGTTGCCGTAGTCGTGGAAGGCGATGTGGATGGTCTTGCCGGCCCACTGGCTGAGGTCGAGACTGTAGCTCTTCCACACGTCTACGCCCAGCGGAACGACATTGAGCAGTTCGTTGGTGAAGGTCGTGGTGTCGGTGCCTTCTTCCGAGACGAGCACGCTGAAGTGGGAGCGCGATTCTTCGGGAGTGGTCTCGAGAATGTTGAAGCTGCCGTCGGTGACCATCATGAAATTGAGCACGCCATTCTCGGGAACGGTGACGGCGGGCGTGATGAGCCAGGATTCGGGTGCCGGACGGGTGGAGGTGATGCGCCCCGTTCTGGACCTCATGGCGTAGGTGTCGCCGCCGTTGAAGCCCGTGTAGTAACGGCTGAAGGTGGAATATTTCACCACCGCCCACTGGTAGGTGGTGCTCGAGCTGTATACGGTCCATCCGTCGGGCAGACTACCGTCGTGCTCAAAGTTCTCGTTGAGGTCCTGCGCAAAAGCAGGACCCACGAAGACAGCTAAAAGCAGGGTAATTAAGAGATTTTTCATGTATATCTTTTTTTAATGTTTGATGTATTTCTTACCGTTGCGGATATAGATTCCCTTCGCGCTGCCGCTGATGCGCTGTCCTGAAAGACTGTAGGAGGGAATATTGGAAGAGTACTGGTCGCGTCCCAGGGTGGTGATACCCGTCAGTTCGTAGTCGTCTATGGCCACAATGTTGAACCGGCTCCAGCCTTCGGCAGTCTGATATTCGCTGACCATTGCTGCGGGCACGTGGACGGTGGTGGTGGCGTAGAGCGCTTCGTCGAAGCCTGTGCCTCCGCCAAGCAGGGCGTTGCTGAAGAGGTAGAGGTCGCTGAGGCTCATGGCGGCCGTGTTCTTATATTTTGTGAAGATATCGGTGCCGAGCGAGGCCACTCCCTTGCCGAAGGTGGCCGTCTCGAGTCCGGCGCAGTTGTAGAAGCATTGGTTGCCCACGTAGACCACTCCGTCGGGAAGGTAGACCGACTTCAGATTCATGCAGGAGGCAAAGGCCATGTTGCCGAGGCCGTGCAGACTGGCGGGCAGGGAGATGGACGTGAGTCCCGGGCAGTCCTGGAAAGCGCAGGCGCCGAGCGAGTCGACCGTGGAAGGAAGCGTCACCTCGCTGAGCTGGTGGCAGGAGGAGAAGCAATAGGACGGAACGAGCGTTGTGCCTTCGGGCAGTGTCACCTTCTTCAGTCCGCAGCCGTTGAAGGGCGAATAGCCGAAGGTGGTGCAGGTGGCTGGCAGGTCAAGCGTCGTCAGTGCGGAGCAATAGCTGAAGCCGTTGCGCCCGATGGAGGCGAGCTGTGAGGGCAGCGTCACGCTGGTGAGCGACATGCACATATAGAAGAGTCCCTGCGGAATGTCGGTGACTCCTTCGGGGATGACAATGCGCTGCAACGACGAACACTGGTTGAAGGCGAAGCGCCCAATCTCCTGCAAGGTGGAGGGAAGGCTGACGCTGTCGAGGGCCGAGCACTGGTTGAAGGCATAGCTGCCCACGGAGGTGAGGCCCTCGGGCAGTGCCACGCCGGTGAGCGACGCGCAGCTTTGGAACGCGCGGTCGTCAACGCCCGTGACGCTGTAGGTCAGTCCGTCGTGGGTGACGGTTGCGGGGACGGTGACGAAACCCGAATAGCCGTCGTCGCTAGCCGCCACGCTCACGGTGCTGTCCGATTGCAGCGAGTAGGAAATCCCGGCCTCTACGAAGTCGGCTGCCTTCCCTTGTCCTGCAAAACAAGTGAGAAGGATACTGAGAATGAAAATAAACTTGTACATAAGCATTTATATTTTGAACATTGCAAATCTACTAAAAATCGGTGTTCGAACTATAAATAGTAATAAAAACAATGTTTGAATAATCAAAATTCAAACAACATTGGTTGAAAATCGGCCTTTTGGGTTGAAAATAGGAGGGTCGGCATTCCTGCTGACCAAGGTTGAAGTGTGATGAACATCGGTGTCATTTCTTCGTCGGCTGGAATGCCGACGCTCCTACAAACATCATTTGTTACAAAATCGGCTACAACTGCCGGAACAAATTGACCACAAATGGCGGAACAAAATCGCCACAAATGGCGGAACAAATTTTTGTAGTTCTTGTAAGTGAATATAAATCAGTATTTTACGATACTGTCTATACTTTGGCTCAGACACCCCACCTACGCTCCTATAATTGCTTCTCCTCGGCCTTGGTCTGCACCGAAATCTTGATGTATTCGGAGGGCGTGAGGCCGGCAAACTTCTTGAATGCGGCGATGAAGGCCGACCGCGACTTGAAGCCGACGCTGTTGGCCATGCCCTGGATGGTGAGGCGCGTGAAGGCTTCGTCCTCCGACACGCGGCGGCAAGCCTCGCGGATGCGGTATTCGTTGAGGAAGGCGTTGAAGTTGCAATTGTAGTACTCGTGAATCACTTCCGAAATGTCCTTGGGTTTATAGCCGGCAAGCGACGAGAGACGGAGCACGCTGAAGTCGGGCGAACAGTATTCGTCTACTTCCTCCATCACCTTCTTTATCCGGGCGAGCACCTGTCCCTTGTCGTCGTCGCTCAATCCGCTGCCCTTATAGCGCTGGCGGGCTGAGTCGGCATCGTCGGCAATGTGCTGTTGCAGGTTGCTGATTTGCTGTTCGTATTTATGCGTGACGACGCGCTCGTTGGCCTCGCTCTTCAATTGGGCGATGCTCTTGAGGTAGAGTTGGCGGTTGGACTCGCGCAACTTGCCGTTCTTCCGCTTGATGATGAGGAGCATCACCAAGAGAATGAGGGCAATCACGATGAGGGTTACGGCCAGACCCAGCAACTGCAAGCGGCGCGTGCGCTCCGTTTGCAGCTTCTCATCTTTCTTCTTCAAGTCGTAGCCAAACTGCATTTCGTCGATATTGGAGAGCTGTCGTGAGATGTAGAGGCTGTCTTTGAGCGTCAGGTAGCGGTTGTAGCTCTCGTTGGCTTCCAATTTCTTATTCTCTGATTTCAGAATGTCGGTCTTCAACTCGTATATCTCAAGCAAAGCGTCTCTCAGTCCATACTGTCCGGCAATCTGCTCTGTGGTGTGGAGTTCGCTCAGCGCCTCGGCCTTCAAATCTTGCGCGAAGAGCAGACGGGCCTTGCTGAGCCGGGCGTTGATAATGAGCCGCACGTGCTCGTCGTCGGTGGGAGTCTCCCGAATCTGCGCCTCCACCTCCTTTGTGGCCTCCCGGAGACGGTGGGCGTGCCAGAGGGTATACACCCGGTAGGCCCTGTGGTTGAAGCGGCGGCGCACAGCCTTCTTCTCCACCGGCAGCGAGGCATAGGCGCGCCAGGCACGGTTCAGACCGCCGATGCTGTCGAGCGAGTGGGCCGCCGTGAGCAGGTTGCTGAAGCAGATGTCGATGCTTGAGCGGTCGTCTTCTGCCATTGCCATCTCGAACGCCTTATAATAATAGGTATAGGCGCGGCGCATCAGCCGGTTGTCGTTGCTTTGTTCGGATATCGTCTGGTAGATATTGCCCGCCATGAGGTACACCTTTGGCTGGTCTTGCTGGATATCGTCGGCAATGTCGCGCGCCAGCATGATGCTCTCGAAGGCTTTCTGATAGTTGTAGAAGTGGTTGAAGTAGACGAGCCATGCACCGTAGCAGGCTTTCATACAGAGCTGTTTGTCCTCATCGCCAAGGCCGCGACGGTATCTGCCCATGGCAAGGCTGAAAGCCTCCAGGGCATCTTCGGGCTTGTTCTGTTCCACGAGCCGTCGCGTCCCCAAGTCCACAAGGCTCTTGATGTCCATGCGGCTCATCTGCTCATAGCTTTGGCCATGGCAGACGACCGCCCAAAGGGCAGCAATCAGCGTGATGATGACGATGTTTTTTCTCATGACAGTGCAACCGAGGCCAAGGCCCTGCTTCTCTGAGGATGAATCCCTCTGCTCCCGAAGAGCAAGCCTGCCATCGATAGCGACGTGCTTCTCTTCGGGAGTGCGGCCTATAGCCTTTGCAAAGTTAGGAAAAATTCAGCGTAACTAGAAATCCCTCCGCCTTTATTTCTCCGCCGCCGGCATCATTGATGATCGGCGACCCTTCAGGGACGAACGAATATTTTTCTTACCGTTCCGTCCGACATTCGGATGAGATTGAGTCCCGGCTGCAGACAGTTTTCCTTTCTGCCTCCCAGCGAATAATAAGCCTCTACGGCAGGATGCGATGGCTGGGGATTGCTGCGCAGGCCAGTATTCTTTTTTGCGTTAGGAGCGTTTTAGGAGCGTCGTCATTCCTGACGACGAAGGATTAACTTGTTATGATCAAGCGGACTTTCTTTCTTGATCGTCAGGAATGACGACCCTCCTACCTGCGGCTTCCACTTCTTTCTTGGCGTTAGGAGAGTTGTTATAGTAATAAAAAGCATTAAAACTATGTAGAAACATTTTGTTATTTGAACTATTCTTCTTATCTTTGCGATATGAAGAGTGCTAAAGTGTTAAAGATATTGCATGTATCGCGTCAAACGCTCGTGC
>Ga0256406_1002416_pt1 | contig 26398 bp, 16 predicted proteins | sample RumenRJG_03DNA_FD_185986 | JGI IMG/M metagenome (GOLD analysis project Ga0256406, IMG submission 185986) | Bovine rumen microbial communities from Lethbridge, Alberta, Canada - RJG_03 | ecosystem: Host-associated > Mammals > Digestive system > Stomach > Rumen | place: Canada: Alberta | collected...
GGGTATTGACCGCCCGGAAGAATAAAACACTTACAGCAGCTCTCCTGTACCATGCTAATGGGAAAAGCTACAAAAAGATGGATAGAGCCATGCACAAGGCTGCGGTGCAGGCAGAGCGTAAAATCGCCCAGAATGTCCGGAGTGAGGCGCAGAAGCGTAAGATGAGAAACTATAGGCCAGGATGCCTGGAGGGGCGTATAGGCGTTTATGGAGCTTCTTCTTCACCAATGGGGAGACTGGCCAGAGCTATACAAAAATACTGATTAAACCGAAGCCACGGAGATAGTAATCATCGACAGTCAAATGAATTACCGAGGAAAACTTGACACTTACCGCCGCAGGCGTGTCCACTGAACCCGATCCGCGGAGCGGCCCCATAGATGATATAATAAAAATAAAGGAAATCAATCCCATTTCAAAAAGGAGGGACATCATGCTGATTCGTGAACGAAGTGAAGAACTGGAGAAGAAAATTCTCTGTCACCGGGCGGCTCTTTCCGCCAACGCCCGGCGGGACAGGGAGGAGAAGAAGGACCCGCTGCGCACCGATTTCCAAAGGGACCGGGATCGGATCCTTCACAGTAATTCTTTCCGCCGGCTGAAACATAAAACCCAGGTTTACATCGCTCCCCGGGGAGACCATTACCGCACCCGCATGACCCATACCCTGGAGGTGGCCCAAATCGGCCGCACCATGGCCAGGGCCCTTCGACTGAACGAGGATTTGGTGGAAGCCATTGCCCTGGGCCATGACCTGGGCCATACGCCCTTCGGTCATGTGGGGGAACAGGCGCTGCAGGAAGTATGCGGCCATTTCGAGCACAACGAGCAGAGCGTCCGCATTGTGGAGAAACTGGAAAAGGAAGGGCAGGGGCTGAACCTGACCGGGGAAGTGCGGGACGGTATGCTGAACCACTGTGGGAAACTGACTGCCCATACCCTGGAGGGGGCCCTCATTAAATACGCCGATCGCATTGCCTACCTCTGCCATGATTATGAAGATGCAGAAACCATGGGCCTCATCGGGCCAGAGGATCTGCCGGACATGGTGAAGCGTAAAATCGGCATCACCCATTCCTCCATGATTACCGCCCTCGTCACCAGCGTGGTGAAAAATTCCATGCAGAACGAAGAAGACGGCATCCATATGTCAAAGGAAGGGGATGAAGTGCTGCAGACCTTCCGGCAGTTCATGTTTGACGAGGTATACATGTCAAAGGCCCTGATTCCTGACCGGAAACGGGGAAGCAACGTGGTGAAAATGCTTTATAACTACTATACGGAAAAACGGGCCGATGGAAGTTTCCATGAAACCAGGCTTCCTGAAAAGCAGATTCGTCTGGCGGGAGGACATATTCCCCTGGCGGCAGTGGACTACATTTCCGGCCTCACCGACAACTTTGCCATCAACCTCTTTGAAGATATTTTCGTACCAAGGTACTGGACCTTTAAGAAGGAATAAAAGGCTGCTTACGCTGCCTGTCTTCCGCCGTCAGCCTGACCGGCAGCAAAAGGGCCACCACCCTCGGCCTCAGGGCCAGTCAAATATATAACAATAAAGGAGGGGATTTCTTTGGAAGATGTAAAAGATTTAATCGGCCGTCTCATGAACCACGTAGACGGCAGCAGCTTTTCCGATGAAGAGCTGAAAAGACAAATCAATGCCATTTACAGTATTTATGCCAGCATTATGGGCTCCGAGCAGATCATCGTGCAGGCCAGCCGGTATAATGCGCTGAAATATATACATGATGAAAACCCCCGTATCCGCCTCATCGGCATGGAACGGCTCATTCTGGAAAGCCGGGACTATACCAGAGTGCCTACGGAGGAAGAAATACCATCCATTCTGGACAAACTGGAAGATAAGCTGGCGGAAATGCTGGCCCGGCAGGCAGTGGAACGGCAGCTGGAAGAAAAGATAGCCGACCGCCTGGAAGAAAGGCATCAGGAATATGTGGATGAAATCCGTCAGGAAATCATTAATGAAGAAACGGGAGACACCGAAACACCCCAGAGCCGCCGTAAAATGGAAAAGCTGGAAGCCCTGGACAAAGTGAAGCTCACCTCTACCATTATGAACGTGGTGCGGCCCAGGAGCCTTTCGGAAATCGTGGGCCAGGACAGGGCGGTGAAAGCCCTTTTCTCCCGCATTGCCTCCCCCTATCCCCAGCACCTCATCCTCTACGGACCGCCGGGAGTGGGAAAGACCACCGCTGCCCGGCTGGTGCTGGACGAAGCAAAGAAACTTTCCTACACCGCCTTCGGGGAAAATGCGCCCTTTGTAGAATGCGACGGCACCACCCTCCGCTGGGACGAAAGGGATATTACCAATCCCCTCATCGGCTCCGTCCACGACCCCATTTACCAGGGCGCCAGCCGCCAGCTGGCAGACGACGGCATACCGGAACCGAAACCGGGCCTGGTCACCGAAGCCCATGGCGGCGTCCTCTTCATTGATGAAATCGGTGAACTGGACCCCATGATGCTGAACAAGCTGCTGAAGGTACTGGAAGATAAGAGAGTTTATTTCGAATCGGCCTACTACGACGAAGACAATCCGGCCGTGCCGGACTACATCAGGAAACTGTTCAAAGACGGCGCGCCCGCCGATTTCATCCTTATCGGTGCCACCACCAGGCAGCCCGAAGAAATCAATCCCGCCATCCGCTCCCGCTGCGCCGAAGTGTTCTTTGACCCCCTCCAGCCCAAAGACGTGGTGGAAATCGTGAACCACGCAGCAGACAAACTGCAGGTCCATCTGGAAAAAGGAGTGGCAGACCTCATCAGCAGCTACACCATGGAAGGCAGAAAAGCAGTGAGCCTCCTGGCCGATGCCTACGGCCTTTCCGTCTATGAAAGCGGCGAAGCCAAAGATGTGACCATTACCCTGGACCTCATGAAACGCACCGCCCAGGCCAGCCGCCTCTCTCCCTGGCTGGGAAGGGTGAAGAAAGGAAATCCCAGAGTCGGCCATATTTACGGACTGGGCGTGGCAGGCTACTGGGGAAGCACCATTGAAATCGAAACCGCCGCCTTCCCTGCCAGAGCCCAGGGCAAAGGCACCATCCGCTTCAACGACACTGCCGGATCCATGGCCAAAGACTCCGTATCCACCGCTGCCGCCGTGGTGCGCCTTGTCACAGGCAAAGACCTTTCCGACTACGACCTTCATGTAAACATCGTAGGCGGAGGAAACATAGACGGCCCCTCCGCCGGCGCCGCCATTACCTGCGCCATCGTTTCCGCCGTAGAAAAAATTCCCCTCCGCCAGGACCTGGCCGTTACCGGAGAAATCTCCCTCTCCGGCGACGTAAAGCCGGTAGGCGGCGTCATGGAAAAAGCCTTCGGCGCCCGCCAGGCCGGCATGAAGGGCATCCTCATTCCGGCGGAAAACAAAGCGGACATCGACGCCAAAACACTTGGCATCGATGTCATCCCCGTCACCCATATCAGGGACGTGCTGGATACCATGCTGGTGAAATAGTGGACTGGTGGGACAGCTATCGGCTGCCGGCTATCAGCTGACCGCTGCCCCTCCCCGCTGGTCACAGTCATTCTGGCTCGGACAGCCTGTCCTTCCTGCTGATGGCATAAAGCGTATTTAAGTGGTATTCCAAGATGTTTTTTACAAGGATTCAGTATAAGGAGAAGCATATGACCTATGTAGACAGCATTCGAGAGCTTTTAGAAGCGCAGGAAGGCGAACACACCCAGTTTAAGGAAGCAAAAAATCGGTTTGACTTTGGCGAGGCGGCCAAATGCTGTTGTGCCTTGGCAAATAGTGGCGGCGGTAAACTTGTTTTTGGCATTTCAGATAAAAGACCTCGCCGTGTGGTAGGAAGTAATGCGTTTGAACAGCCGGAACGTACGCGCATGGGACTCATAGAAAAACTGAAAATCAGTATAGATTTTCGCCTTTTTAGCCATGAGGGAAAACGAATTCTGGTTTTTGATGTAAAGAGTCGTCCGATTGGCTTGCCGGTACAATACGATGGGGTAGCTTGGATTTATGAGGGTGATGTACTAAAGCCTATGCCGGAAGATATGCGTCGTAAAATCTATGACGAAGTTGGTGTTGATTTTTCCGGAATGATATGTGCCGGGGCAACAGTAGAAGACCTGGATGAAACGGCCATTGAAAATTTTCGCACAAAATGGATCGAGAAAAAAGGGAAGAAACAGCTTGCTGCACTTTCAAAAGAACAGCTGCTCCACGATTGCGGTGCAATAACTGATGAAGGGATAACCTATGCAGCGCTCATTCTGTTTGGAAAGAATTCATCCATTATCAGGTATTTACCGCAGGCAGAAATTATTTTTGAGTACCGCTCTTCCGAGGCTTCGGGGCCTGCTAATCAGAGAGAAGAGTTTAAGACCGGATTTTTTGCATGCTATGATCAAATCTGGGAACTCATCAATCTACGCAATGACAAACAACATTACCAGGAAGGATTTTTTGTATTTGATATTGCAACATTCAATGAACGAGTCGTAAGAGAAGCCATTCTGAATGCAGTCAGCCACAGAAGTTATCAGTTTGGAGGAAGTATTTTTATTCGTCAGTATCGGGATAGACTGATTGTAGAAAGCCCTGGAGGACTGCCGTTTGGTATTACACTTGATAATATATTGGATCGACAGCTTCCCCGCAATCGCCGCATCGCTGAGATCCTTTCCTTATGTGGGATGGTAGAACGATCAGGACAGGGCATGAACCTGATGTTTGAGTTAAGCGTGCAGGAGGCAAAACCGCTTCCGGATTTCACAGGAACTGATGATTTCTTTGTCAGTGTTACGCTGAATGGCCTGATCCTGGATAAAGAAATGCTGTCAGTTATCAGACGAATCAGCGAAAAAGACCCTGAAATGCTGTCAACGGAAGATTTTCTTGCGATTAATGCACTGTATCACAGTCAGCCTTTGGATAGGAAAATGCAGGAACGGCTGCCACGGTTGACAGATATGGGTATTGTCGAACACATTGGGCGCAAGAAGTACGTTCTCGCCAGAAGCCTATATGCTGCAACCGGAAAATCGGGCGTATATACAAGACGTGTTGGATTGGATCGTGACACAAATAAAGAATTGCTTATGAAACATATTCGTAAGAATAACGCAATCGGTACCCCTTTTAAAGAATTACAGCAGGTTCTGCCTGGCCTTAGCCGTGGTCAGATTCAGGTGCTGATGAGGGAACTGAGAGCAGATGGGAAGATTATCTGCATAGGAAAAACTAGTGCTGCCAGGTGGTTTATGAATAAGTGACACTCTTTGAGTGGGTTTTGCTTTGAACTTGCAACCGGCATGCAACTGAAGGAGAGCCCATTTACCGGGGATTCATGGCTGATTTAGCTTAAAACTTGCAAGTTGGTTGCAACCAACTTGCAACCAACTTGAACGGAATTCAACCTAGCTGCCATATGATTTTTCAGGGGATAAAGCAAGGAAAACGGTATGTTTGGCTCTGTCTGATTCAAATCAAATTAAATAGGAATATGCGGTTGAGGAAGCATTGATTAAAACATTGTCTGCTTCTATTCTTGAATCCTTATGCAATGCAAGGAATGGGAAAGAGAACAGCGAGCTATTTCAGAAGTCCCATGATAAAGCAGCGCATACAAATTCTTATATAAGCAGACCTTATGAATGAATCAGTGCTTCCCCGGAGACACAAAAAGCCAATCTCTCAGCGCCCTTGCCCACCCCTGTTTAAGGGGTGGGCAAGGGCGCTGAGAGCCGGAAGGGGTCAGCCGAAGGCGGTTTATAAAACCTGCGGCGAAGCCGCCCCACAACTCTCGGGCCTGAAAGGCCCGTCAAACCTGAGAACCTTAAGAACCTTCGGGGCCAGAGGCCCCGTCCCCCTTTGGTGCCTTCGGCACCACCTTCCCCCCGCAAGCGGTGGGACAATAAAAGTTGGGAACCCTTCTTCACAACCCACGGCGTCAGCCGCCACCACAACCCTCGGGGCCAAAGGCCCCGTCAAACTTAAGAACCCTCCGGCCGCGAGGCCGGTCCATCCTAAGAACCTTCCCCTCTGAACCTTCTGAACCCGGGCCACGGAGTGGCCCTATAATGCCCCCTCTGAACCCTTTCATTCATTTTCCAAATGATATATAATAATTTATAACCACGACCACTTTCATAGGACGCAATGAAACTCGCATGTTAGATAAATTCAGGAGATGATGGGTATGAAAAAGATGACGGGAATAAGCCGTTATATTTCCATACCCGTTTTTTCTGTTATCTTTGTGGTGGTACTCTTATTGGACGCTGCTTTTTACAACTCCATCAGAACCGATATGGAAGCCAACTACCGCGAAATAGGGAATGCCCGGCTCACCTGGGTTCAGCAGTCTCTGGAGCGGTATGTCACCATTACCAGCGTCATGGAGGGAAGGGTGAAGGAGCCCGGCGGCCCCCATGTCCCTGATCAGGCGAAGCTGGCGGACTTTGTGAAAATGAACAACGCCCTTCGCAGCGTCCAGATTATTCAGGATGACGGCACCTTTACCGGGTATAACCAGGACGCGGATATCCGCGATTTCAAAAATCCCCTGGACAGCTCTCTGCAGAACCTGGCCCGTGAAGTTCGCCGGTCCGGCAATGTGAGCATTACACCATCTATGGAAGTGGGGGATGGTCTCCGGGATATCGTGGTGCTTCGTCCCGTGTTTCTGCCTGATGACAAGGGAAATCGCCATTTCTGGGGATATATTTTGGCCATTATTGATACCCGCATCTTCCTGAAGGATGCCAATGTATCAAATCTGGAAGACCAGAACATTCTCTGCGGCCTCATTCATACAGAAGGAGACGGTACGGCTTCCGAAGTCTATGGAGACGAGAATTACAGAAAAGACGCCCTGTTTATGTCCCGGGAAATCTATGGAGATCACTGGACCCTGTATCTCCGCCCTGAAGGTTCCTGGGTAAATCCCTGGATTATGGTCCTCATCACCTGGGCAGGTTTATTGACTGCCCTGGCCCTTGCCGTGCTGGCCCGCCGCAATGCACGCCTCCGCCGCATGGGTACCACCGATCCTTTGACTGGCGTATACAACAGAACCGGCGGCGACTGGACGGTGAGGCGCTATCTGGAGGCCCATCAGAATGAACCGGCCCTGGTCATGGCAGTGGATATCGACAATTTCAAAATCATAAACGATGTCTACGGTCACGAGGCAGGGGACGAGGCCCTTTGCCAGTTTACCAGGGATATGAAGGAAACTTTCGGCCAAAGCGCTGTTATTACCAGAAACGGCGGCGACGAATTCATCATTTTCTGTGGCTATGGCTGGAGCCGCAAAGTGGCAGAGGCCATTGACCGTTTCACAGAAAATCCCCACCTCATTACCTATAAGGGAAAGGAAATCCGGTTTTCTGCCTCCCTGGGCCTGGCCCGCTATCCGGAGCATGACAAAGACTATCGCAGCCTCTGCATCAAGGCGGATTATGCCCTCTACGGCGCCAAACTGAACGGCAAATCCCGGTGGAAGGAATTTGATCCGGAGCTCAAGCTGAAAGATACCCGCACCCAGCTGGGCTTCAACCTCACGGATATCGGAAATGAAATGCCCGGTGCCATGGCGGTATACAGGGCGGACGACAGGAGTATCCTCTTTGCCAGCAGCACCCTGGTGGAACTCATGGAATGTGACAGCCTTGATGATTTCATGAAATATACGAAAATGTCTCTGGACCGGATTTTCCCTGATTCAGAAAAGACAGCGGTCAGGGCAGCCATTGACCGGCAGCTGGAGGAGCCTTCCAACCGGCACCATTTCTATTTCATTACTGCCAATATCCTGACGAAAAAGGGAAACCTCTGCCCTGTAGAAATCCGGGGCCACCGGAGCCACAATGCCAACTATGGAGATGTATTCTACGTCTTCCTTTATGAAAAAGAACAGAAGGAATCATGAACATACGATACTACGACATAGGCCTCAACCTTTTCACTCCCTCCTTTCCCCATCCGGAGAAAATCATTGAAGATGCCGAAGCAGCCGGCGTCAGATGATATTAACCGGCTCCGACCGGAAAGACAACGAACTGGTGAACGATTTCACCAAAAAACACGGCCTTCTGGGCACCGCCGGCATCCATCCCCACAGCACCGATACGGCCCGTGAAGAAGACCTTCAGCGCATCCGTGAAATCATCCTCACCAATCCTGCCATCAGGATGGTGGGAGAAACAGGCCTGGACTATGACCACATGTATGCCAAAAAAGAAAACCAGCTTCACTACTTCAAAGAACTCATCGCCCTGGCCGAAGAACTGCATAAACCCATGTTCCTCCATCTGAGAGATGCGGAAGAAGACTTCCTGCACTGCTTCAAAGGCCACGAGTCCATCTGCCCCCTGTCCGTGGTCCACTGCTTCACCGGAAATAAAGAAACCCTCCGGAAACTGCTGGACCTGGGCTTCTATATCGGCATTACCGGCTGGATCTGCGACGAAAGAAGAGGAGACGCCCTCCGAGACGCCGTCTCCATCCTCCCCCTCAGCCGGGTCATGGTAGAAACCGACGCTCCCTACCTCACACCCCGGGGCTTCCACCTCAAAAGGACCAACGTTCCCCAGAACATTACCTACGTCGTAGAAACCCTGGCCTCCTACATGCACGTCACAGCAGAAGACCTCCGCCTTCACGCTTTGGAAAATACGGAAAAAGTCTTCGGTATTCGGTAAAAGAGCTTTAAGGATACTCCCTTGCAGGCGTGAAAGAGACCACGCCCCTGCAAACCTTGCGCCTTCCCCACTCGCGGTGGCAAGGGAACTGGATTCGCAGGGAGCCCTTGTGCGACTGAGAATCAAGTGACACGCTTCCCAGCGGGGCGGGAGAGGGCCGCTCCCCTGTAAACTTGCCTCCCCCTGCTTGCAGGGGGAGGGGGACCACGCCAGTGGTGGAAGGGGTCGGCCTTCCCGGAAGGCCGGTGCCCGCCTGGCGGCATTATAAAATTTGCGGCAAAGCCGCCACCACCACCCTCGGGCCAAAGGCCCGTCAAACTTAAGAACTTTAATAACCCTTTCCCCCCTTTGGTGCTGCGTACCACCTTCCCCCCGCAGGCGGTGGGACAATCACAGGGGGACGAAGCCCCGTCAACCCTCACACCAAAGGTGTGTCCAATGGCGCAGCCCGGATAGGGGGTGGCGAGCGCAGCGAGCCAGTCAGCAAAATGTTTTTCATGCCATATGACACAGAAAGTAAATCCCGTAACGCTGACTTTATAAGCATTGCCCGTAAGGGCAATCCGCAACCCTCGGCCCGAAGGGCCGTCAAACTTAAGAACCTTAAGAACCTTAAGAGCCCTTTCCCCCTTTGGTACTGCGTACCACCTTCCCCCCGCAGGCGGTGGGACAATCACAGGGGGCCAAAGGCCCCGTCAAACTTAAGAACCCTCCGGCCCATAGGGCCGGTCAATCCTAAGAACCTTCTCTTCCGAACCCTCTGAACCCTCAGCGCCGCAGGCGCGTCCAAAGAAAGGAGCCCATCATGCCCATCCATCTTCCTGCCAGAGTGCTCCGGGATATTTCAAAATTGGCCGCCAAAAACCACATTCATCGGATTATCCTGTTCGGATCCCGGGCCAGAGGCACCCATACAGAACGGAGCGACATAGACATTGCCGTCAGCGGGGGAGATTTCGACAGCTTCTACCGGGATATTAAAAATGATGTCCATTCCCTCCTTATGTTTGATGTGGTGAATCTTGATGATGGTATTTCCGAAGAATTACAGAAAGAATTGGACCGAGACGGAGTGGTGATTTATGAAAAAACTTGATAATTTCCTAAGCTGCCTTAAGGTACTGGGAAAAGCGGACTTCTCCCTGGCAGAGAATGATGAAATCTACCGCACCGGCATTATCGGCCAGTTCAACCTTACCTTCGAACTGGCGTGGAAAGCCCTGCAGCAGGTTCTGCGTCTTCATGGCGTGCAGGAAGCAGAAACAGGTTCTCCCAGAGAAATTCTCCAGCTGGGATATAAAGTAGGGTTCGTGGACGATCAGCCCGTATGGCTCCTCATGCTGAGGAAAAAAAATCAGTCCGTCCATATGTATGATGAAAATGAAGTAGACGAATTGGTTCTTCTCATTAAAGACAGCTTTATTCCCGCCTTCGCCAGACTGGCAAAGACGTTGGAGAAAAAACTGAAAGAAGCGGAGGATTAAAGAGCTGCCGCGCCCCTTTTTTAACATGACGATAGGGTTGCCCGCTGCCACCGTCATCTCGAGCGGGGGATTTATGAGAAGACTGTCTCGCGGGGTTTTATTCTGTCCCCCGGATGGGGTGGCAAGGGAACACGATTCGTAAGGGAGCAAAGCGACCTGAGAATCGTGTGACACGCTTTCCCGTGGAGAAAGTCCGGCGCAGCCGGATAAGGGGGAGCCGCGTAGCGGCTAATCACCAGAATGCTTATCATGCCATATGGCACTGAAAGTAAATCCCGTAACGCTCTTGCGTCCCCTTTAGGGGAAGAGGGCCACGAAATGGCGAAGGGATGTACGAGGGTAAGAATGATTATGATACTCGATGTGGACGTGACCGCCGAAAGGTGGCATTATAATACTCATCGCCCCCTAAAGGGGAAACGACTCACTACATTTTGCGTGTCGCTAGCGCTCCTTCACCCTCTGTTGTCACTGACTCACTGGATTTTCAAGTCGCTGATACTCCCTTACAAATCCAGTTCGCATAGTGCAAAATGTGTTTGCTGTGCATCGCTTCGCTCAGGGGGGCCGCCGATTGGCGGTCAGGACCGCGATGGAGCATCCTATCGGTGCTCTGCCCCGTACACCCTTTCCCGCTTCGCGGGACTTCCCCTCAAGGGGAAACGAGAAAATAGGTGGCACTGGATATTGTGTCACATATGACACAGACAGCCAATCCCGTAACGTTCTTGCGTCCCCTTTAGGGGAAGAGGGCCACGAAGTGGCGAAGGGGTGGACGAGGGTAAGAATGATTATGATACTCGATGTGGACGTGACCGCCGAAGGCGGCATTATAAAACTCATCGCCCGCAGGGCAATCCACAACCCTCGGCCCGAAGGGCCGTCGCCCCTTGAGCGAAGCGAACACAACCCTTCTACACAACCTGCGGCGAAGCCGCGCCCCCTTTTTTTATAAAACTTGCGGCGTCAGCCGCCACCACCACCCTCGGCCCGAAGGGCCGTCAAACTTAAGAACCTTAAGAACCCTTTTCCCCCTTTGGTACTGCGTACCACCTTCCCCCCGCAGGCGGTGGGACAATCACAGGGGGCCAAAGGCCCCGTCAAACTTAAGAACCCTCCGGCCGCGAGGCCGGTCAATCCTAAGAACCTTCCCTTCTGAACCCTATGAACCCGGGGCCGCGGAGCGGCCCCATAATAAGGAGTCTCCTATGACTAAAAGAAATATTCCTGTAAAAATGAACGAAACCTACACCCTTTCCATACGCGACCTGGGTATTCATGGGGAAGGCATCGGTTCCGTCGAAGATTTCACCGTCTTTGTGCCCGGCGCCCTGCCGGGAGAGACTGTGACTGCCCGTATCGTGTCGGCCAAGAAATCCTATGCCCAGGGAAGGCTGATTTCCGTAGACAGTCCCTCTCCCTTCCGCACAAAGCCGGAATGCCCTGCCTACCATGCCTGCGGCGGCTGCCAGATTTCCCATCTCACCTATGAAGGCCAGCTGGCGCTGAAAGAAAAGCGGGTGAAAGACGTGGTGAGCCGTCTGGGCGGATTTTCGGAAGACCTGGTGCTTCCCATTCTTCCTGCGGACCATCCCTGGAACTACCGGAACAAAATGGCCGTGCCCGTATCCCAGGTCACCGGCGGTCCGGTGATTGGCTACTACCGCCAGGGCAGCCATCAGGTGGTGCCCATTGACGGCTGTCTCATCCAGGAAGAAGAAAACAACCGGGTCCTCCGCTTTGCCCAGGGCTTCATGGCAAGGCACCATGTCCAGGGGTACAACGAGAAATCCCGCAAAGGCTCTGTGCGTCATATCATGGCAAGAACCGGGGACAAGGGAGAAGTGATGGTGGTCATCGTCACCGCCACGCCGACCCTTCCCTTTGCGGAACTCTGGGTGAAAGAAATGCGACAGCTCCTGCCGGAAGTGGTTTCCATCTACCACAACGTACAGAAAAGCCCGGGCAATGTGATTCTGGGGCAGACCCTTCACCACCTCTGGGGCAGGAAAACCCTCACGGCCACCCTGGCAGGCCTTTCCTTTGAGGTGTCCCCTTTCTCCTTCTTCCAGGTTCATAAAGACCAGGCGGAGAAACTGTACGCCAAAGCCCTGGAATACGCAGACCTTACCGGCAGTGAAACGGTTATAGACGCCTACTGCGGTACCGGCACCATTTCCCTCTGTCTGGCAAAGAAAGCGAAAAAAGTGATCGGCATTGAAATCGTGGAAGCGGCCATTGAAGACGCCGGAAGAAATGCCGATTTCAACCATGTGGAAAACGTGGAATTCCATGCCGCCGATGCAGGAAAGCTCATGCCGAAACTCTATAAAGAAGGCCTGCGCCCCGACGTCATCGTCATGGACCCCGTCCGTGCCGGCTGCAGCGAAGATGTGCTGAAGGCCGCTTGCGCCATGGAACCGAAACGCATAGTCTACGTTTCCTGCAACCCCGCCACCTTTGCCAGAGATGCAAAGATGCTGGATGCCCTGGGCTATACCCTCCGCCAGGTACAGCCGGTAGACATGTTCCCCCAGACCATGCACGTGGAAACGGTGTCTCTCATAGAAAAAGGAAAATAGACTGAAACCGGAAAGGGCTGTGAAAAAAATGCAAATCATGTCTTCACCGTTCCTTTTGCGAATCATGCACAGCGTGAGGCCCATTTCCCGGATTCCTGTAAAATAAGGATAGAAAATCCAAAGGAAAGCAGGTCATGAAAGAATTCTGATTTCACCACATGTCCTCCACAGGGGAGCCTTTGATTTGGGCGCCTCCATCTGATGTATACAAATTGGTGCATGGCGCTTGCATTTTCCTGCCATCTGGTTTATGATACTTACAAGTTCATAAAGGTTGAAATTTAGATTCGAAGAGGAGTCCGGTAAGGGCTCCTTTTTCGATATTCTGAAAGTTTTCATAGAAAGGATAATTAGAATTACATAAAAATAAATATTCCCTATTGCGTATAATTATATATTTATAGTATGCTGAAAAAAGCATATTTCCGGCCCGGGAGATATGGAAGGAGAGAGGGTAAGCAGAGGAAACATGGACACTCTTGCAAAAGTATTTTCACTCCTTCAGAAAGGGCAGGTTATCCATATATTTTTCTAAAGGAGCGAAGAACTATGAAAAAAATTCTCGCACTGGCAGCTGCAGCTGCACTCACCGCTGGCGTTTCCGCTTACGCAGCAAATCCATTCTCCGATGTTTCCACCGATGACTGGGCTTACCAGGCCGTATCCGACCTCTCCGACCAGGGCGTGGTAGAAGGCTATCCGGACGGCACCTTCAAAGGGGAAAGAAACATTACCCGTTATGAACTGGCTCAGATCATTGCCCGCCTCATGGCAAAAGAAGACCAGCTGAATGCTGAACAGCGCGCAACCCTGGACAAACTGGCTGGCGAATACGCTGACGAACTGGCAAACCTGGGCGTCCGCGTTTCCAACCTGGAAAAGAAAGTAGGCAACATTGCTTGGTCCGGCAACGCTCGTATGCGCTTCAACCAGGGCTATGATGAAAAAGGAAATGCCACCGACAGCTGGAATGGCCGTATGAAGATTATTGCTCATGCTACAGTGAACGATACTACCTATGCTGAAGGCCGTTTCGTAACCAACATGGATTTTAAGGATGCAGATAGTGCCGGCACATCCATGGATGAAATCATTGTTCATCATCAGCTGGCTGATAAACTGGGCGTAACCCTGGGCCGTCAGGATCTTTACATTGGCCAGTCCGGCATCTACTACGATGATGAATTTGATGGCGCCATTGCTAACTATGGCACTGATAAACTGACACTGGACCTCGGCTATGGCCGTTTCGATGCTCAGGACTATGCAAAACTGAATGAAAAAGACAGCAAACCGGAAGCATTCCTTGCTCGTCTCCACGGCGCTGACAAGAGTCTGTCCTATGAACTCAACTACATCGACTATGCTGGTGGACGTAACACTGTTTGGGGTGCAGGTCTCACCGCTGGTGTAACCTCTGATATCGATGTATTTGGAGATTACTTCAAGAATACCGACGCTAAAGGTGATCCGGCTATGTGGACTGCCGGCGCAGCTTATGGTCATACCAACTGGAAGAAACCGGGCTCCTTCAGAATTGGTGCTCAGTACATCAATGCAGAAAAGAATGCATACCTTGGTGGCACTACCTACACTGTATCCGGCCCGCTGGATCTGCTCGTAGACAATGACACTAACGTAACTCGCGCTAAATACTGGCTGGCAACGGCAGATGTAATTCTCCAGAAAAATGTCAAACTCCATGGTGAATATGGTTTCCATGTAAAGACCGATGGAACAGACACTGATTACGATGATCTCTACACCGTATCCCTGAACTATATCTTCTAATCTCCATTAGAACGAAAAAAGAAGCTCCTCGAAATGGGGGGCTTCTTTTTTACTGCATCCTGACGGCCAAAAACTCCGGCGCCAGCCGCGCCCCCCTCTTTAAAATCTGCGCCCAAAGGGCGCCACCACCACCTCTGAACCCTTTGAACCCTTTGAACCTTTTGAACCTTCACACCGCAGGTGTGTCCAATGGCGCTCGCCGCCACCGTCATCTCGAGCGGAGTTGCATGCCGCTATGGGGCAGATGGAAACCGCTCCCATGATACTCTGAGTCGAGAGATCTCCCGCCCCAATGTCGCCCGTACCATTAGAGGGAGGAGATTTCTCCACTCTGTGGAGACTCTGCATAGAGTCTCCAAGTCAGCCGAAGTTGGCCTCTAGCCTGCACAATAAGAGGCTTTCCTATTGGCGGCTGACCGGCTTCGGTCGAAATGACGGTAGGGGTGCCCGCCGCCATCGTCATCTCGAGCGGAGAATCTATGAGAAGATTGTCTCGCGGTGTTTTATTCTGCCCCCTGCATAGGGGGAAGTCCCGCGCAGCGGGAAAGGGGGAAGCGAACGCAGTGAGCCAATCACAGAATGCTTATCCTGCCATGTGATACAGAAAGCCAATCCCGTAACGCTGACTTTATACTCATCGCCCGATAGGGCGATACCACAACCCTCGGCCTGAAAGGCCGTCAAACTTAAGAACCTTAAGAACCCTCGGGACGAAGTCCCGTCAACCTTCACACCGCAGGTGTGTCCAATGCCTCGTCCAACACATAGAAAAACCTCACTCATGCTTATCGAGACTCTTGAATATTGTAACAGTCCATGATATACTATGACTACAGCAATGAAGCAGAAGAAAGTGACTATCGAACAGTATGAAAGGTTGTATTTCTTACTGCTGCTGAAAGAAACATCCCGTCGGACTACCGGATATCGTACAAACTCCGGCGGAGCATCTCATATAAGGGGATATTCCCCGCAAGTGATTGAAAGGAAGGTATTAGTATGGCAAAAGCAGACATTCAGGAACAGTATGGACTCTTTATTAACGGCGAATTCGTTCCGGCTTCTGACGGTGCTACCTTTGACGCCCACAATCCGGCAAATGGCGAGCACTTGGCTTATTTCGCAGAAGCAACCAAAGAAGACGTGGACAGCGCAGTGAAGGCAGCAAGAGCAGCTCTTCCGGCTTGGTCCAAAACATCTCCTATTGAAAGACAGAACATCCTGCTGAAAATCGCAGATATTATTGATGCCAATGCAGACCACCTGGCACTGGTGGAAACACTGGACAACGGCAAACCTATCCGTGAAACCAAAGCTGCCGACATTCCCCTGGGCAGCGACCATTTCCGCTACTTCGCAGGCTGCCTCCGTGCATGGGAAGGCTCTGCCACCATGCTGGACGACAACACCCTGTCCCTCATTCTCCATGAACCGGTAGGTGTCGTAGGTCAGGTCATTCCCTGGAACTTCCCCTTCACCATGGCATGCTGGAAACTGGCTCCTGCCCTGGCAGCCGGAAACACCATCGTCATTAAACCATCTTCCCACACATCCCTCTCCCTCATGGAACTCACCCGTCTCATCCAGGACGTACTTCCGAAGGGCGTATTGAACGTTATCACCGGCAAAGGCTCCAAATCCGGCCAGTGGCTCCTTGACCACCCGGACCTGGACAAACTGGCCTTCACCGGCTCCACCGAAGTCGGCCACGGCGTATACCAGGCTGCCTGCGACAAACTCATCCCCGTCACCCTGGAACTGGGCGGCAAATCTGCCAACATCGTATTTGACGATGCAGACCTGGCCCAGGCCGTAGACGGCGCATGCAAAGGCATCCTCTTCAACCAGGGCCAGGTATGCTGCGCAGGCTCCCGCCTCTTCGTACAGGAAGGCATTTTTGACGAATTTGTAAAACACCTGAAAGCCACCTTTGAAAACGTAAAGATCGGTGACCCCACAGATCCGGAAACCCAGCTGGGCGCCCAGATTTACAAATCCCAGCAGGACAAAGTACTGAAATACGTACAGATCGGCATTGACGAAGGTGCCAAACTCATTACCGGCGGCGAAAGATACACCGAAAACGGCTGCGACAAAGGCTTCTTCATGAAACCCACCATCCTTGTCACCGACAAGAACAGCGACCGCGTATGCCAGGAAGAAATCTTCGGACCAGTGGTAGTAATCCAGAAATTCAAAACTGCCGATGAAGTCATCGCCCTGGCCAACGACAGCGTTTACGGCCTTGGCGGCGCCGTATTCACCAAGAACATCAACACCGCCCTCAAAGTAGCCCGCGGAGTCCGCACCGGCCGTATGTGGGTCAACACCTACAACGACCTCCCTGCAGGCGCCCCCTTCGGCGGCTACAAACAGTCCGGCATCGGCAGAGAAACCCACAAAGTCATGCTGGAACACTACAGCCAGATGAAGAACATCTACATCAACCTCAAAGAAGGCGTCAGCGGCATGTACGACATTAAATAATGACCGCTGAAAAAACTCCTTTCCCCCGGGAAGGGAGTTTTTTTATGGAAAGAAATGGGAAGCCCGGAGAAACTGTAGGTCGGGATCGGGACCGGGATCGGGACTTAGGCGGTGCTTGCCGGTATTCCCGAAGGTTGACGCCCGCTTTCGCGGGCGAGGGTTGATGGCGCCGCCGGGCCTTTGGCCCTGGGCGCCAAGGGTTCTGTCCGGGACCGGCTGACGCCTCCCGGACGGGTTGAGGGCTCCGCCCTCGGGAGGTATGAAGTACCGTTCCACTGGGGAGGTATGGCGCCTTCGGCGCCATTTTTTATACCGCCTTTGTCACCCTCGCAGTTCGGTGGCACAATAACCCGTGCTTACTGTAGAGCCGCTTATGAAGAGAGGCCTCGAGGTGTTTTATTCTGTCCCCCGGATGGGGGAAAGTCCGGCGCAGCCGGATAAGGGGGAGCCGCGTAGCGGCTAATCACCAGAGTGCTTATCATGCTATATGACACAGAGAGCCAATCCCGTAACGCTCCTTGCGTCCCCTTTAGGGGAAGAGGGCCACGAAGTGGCGAAGGGATGTACGAGGGTAAGAATGATTATGATACTCGATGTGGACGTGACCGCCGAAGGCGGCATTATAAAACTCATTGCCCCCTAAAGGGGAAACGACTCACTACATTTTGCGCATCGCTTCGCTCAGGGGCCGCCGATTGGCGGTCGGGACAGCGATGGAGTACCACTTCAATGCTCTACCTTGTACACCCTTTTGCCTCTTCGAGGCATTTCCCCTCAAGGGGAAATGAGAGATATGAGGGAAAAAACAGCGAGTCATATACTTCAGGTACCATTTCGGCGTTTTCCCCCTTTGGTGGCTGGCGCCACCACCTTTCCCCCTCTTCGAGGGGGCACTATGGGTGCTTAGCAATGGAGCCATGTCTCTGCAGGAAAGCATAGAGCGATTTATTCTGTCCCCCGGATGGGGGAAAGTCCGGCGCAGCCGGATAAGGGGGAGCCGCGTAGCGGCTAATCACCAGAATGCCAATCAAGCCCTATGACACATAAAGCCAATCCCGTAACGCTGACTTTATACTCATCGCCCTGCGGGCGATACCACAACCTTCGGCCTGAAAGGCCGTCAAACTTAAGAACCCTTGGGCCGAAGGCCCATCCATCTTAAGAACCTTTCCCCTCTAAACCCTCTGAACCCGGGCCGCCTGCGGCGGCCCCCATAGAACTTTCCCTTGACTGGATAGAGAAAATCCCATATAATCAAGTAAATAGTATACTATGTACTCAAAGGAATGAAAAATCATAAGGAGAAAAGCATGGCAAGTTTGGAAGATATACTGGTAAAGAAGCATCTGAAAAGGACGAAAGCGCGGATTATGATTTTAAAAGTCCTGGAGAAGAGCCTGCCCCTTACGGCAGGAGAGGTGTATGAACTGGTACGGGGCAAAGACACCCGCCTCAGTCTGTCCACGGTGTATCGCAACTGCGAAGCCCTGGCGGAGAAGGGGCTGCTCTATCGGTCCACCACCATGTCCGACGGCCTCACCCGCTATGAATATGCCCATGACACGCCGGTGCACTATGCCATCTGCCTTTCCTGCCACCGTATTTTCCCGGTGGACGTGGATCTGGAGAAAGGATACCGGCAGCACATGGACGAGGAATACGGCTTTGAAGTGGCGGAGCCGAAGGTGGAAATCTACGGATACTGCCGCGAATGCCGGGCTTCCGGAAAAGCAGAGGAGCATAAGGGGAAAATGGAATTATTATAAGGATAAAGAGAATCCCGGGAGGACTGCCAAATGACCATCATTTGGGAGTCCTCTTTTCTTGGGCACCCGCTTTCTCAAAACTTGACAGACTGAAATAGAGAAAACCATTCTCAAAATAGACGGTAGAGAGAAAATCATTCTCAAAATGAAAGAGAAGGTAAAAGGAAAAGAGCCCTCTCTATCGCATCAAAAATGATGAAATATTCCTATTTGAGAATCAGCCTTCTAAAGAACCATTTCTCATTTAATGAGAAAATCATATATTTTATCAAAGATTATAGTATTGTTTTATAATAATATACATAACAGAAATTTGTTAATTTCTAATAAATGTGATATAATGAGAAAGTCCAAGGGAGTCCTGCCTTTTGGACAGGAAAAAGAGAGAAAAAGAAGAGCAGAGGAAACACGGTCACTCGCGCAGACATTCTTTTTCATGATTTTTCCCCTATGCAGGATCATATCTGTTTATATTAAGGAGCGAAGAACTATGAAAAAGATTCTCGCAATCGCAGCTGCTGCTGCACTGACTGCTGGCGTTTCCGCTTTCGCAGCAAATCCATTCTCCGATGTTTCCACCGATGACTGGGCATACCAGGCAGTATCCGACCTCTCCGACCAGGGCGTGGTAGAAGGCTATCCGGACGGCACCTTTAAAGGCGAAAGAAACATTACCCGTTATGAACTGGCTCAGATCATTGCCCGCCTCATGGCAAAAGAAGACCAGCTGAACGCTGAACAGCGTGCAACCCTCGACAAACTGGCTGGCGAATACGCTGACGAACTGGCAAACCTGGGCGTTCGCGTTTCCAACCTGGAAAAGAAAGTGGGTAACATTTACTGGTCCGGCGATGCCCGCATGCAGTACCAGCACAAACTGGACGGCGCTAAAGACCATTCCGACACCTGGAACGGCCGTATGCGTATCAACGTAAAAGGCCAGGTTAATGACCAGGTCACCGTTAACGGTCGTTTCGTGAATGAAATGGACTTCAAAGACAGCGATTCCAGCGATACCTCCATGGACCGCATTTACACCCAGTGGACACCTAACGACAAGACCACCGTCAACATGGGCCGTTTCGGTGTAGCCCTCGACCAGACCGGCACCTTCTGGGATGAAGACGGTATTTTCGACGGCGTCAACGCAGCTTGGGACAATGGCAAAATCGGCGTAGAAGCAGGCTATGGCCGCTTCAAGAGTGGATATAAGACATTCACACTTTCGGATGAAGACGTTGAAGGTACAGATGTTAAAGCAGGTGATTATGGTTATGCATGGAAGGACCAGGCTTCCACCGAAGCATGGTATGCAAAACTTACCGGCCATATCGCTGACCGTGCCGACGTATCTGCATTCTACATGGAACCCACCCATAACTTCAATGCTGAATTATATGATGGACTGAAGAATCTTGATGTATATTCCGGAGATAAAAACGCTAAGGTCTGGGGCATCGGCACCACCGTTGACCTGGGCGGCAACTTCACTCTTGACGGCGACTATGTAAAGACCCTGTGGTCCGGCAAGATTGATCTTGGCGATTTTGGTTCCTACAAAGCTGACGACCCGGCTCTGTGGACTGCAGGCCTCACCTACGGCGCTGTGGACACCGATAAACCAGGCACCTGGCAGCTGGGCGTTCACTACGTAAAGGCTGATGCCGGCGCAATGCTCCTGGGCAACTCCGCTCTGGACCTCACCGACCAGCTGGACTACGGCTGGGATAAGTGGTCCGACGTTCACTTCTGGGTAGCTCGCGCAGGCGTAGCACTCCAGAAGAACGTAGAACTGGACGCTTACTACAACTTCGCAGCCAAAGCATCCGGCAGCACCGAAGATCCCGACGACACCTGGGGCGTCGAACTGAACTACGCATTCTAATGAGAATGAAAAAAGAGAACTCCTTCGGGAGTTCTTTTTTTATGGCTTTTTGAACATAAGACCCTTTCTCCCCGCCCCCTCTGAACCCTCTGCACCCTCATACCGCAGGCATGTCCAAGGGGAAGAAGCCCAAATGACACAGGCCGCCGATTGGCGGTCGGGACAGCGATGGATCATCCTATCGGTGCTCTGCCCCGTACACCCTTTCCCGCTTCGCGGGACTTCCCCTCAAGGGGAAACGAGAAAATAGGTGGCACTGGATATTGTGTCACATATGACACAGACAGCCAATCCCGTAACGCTCCTTGCGTCCCCTTTAGGGGAAGAGGGCCACGAAGTGGCGAAGGGGTGGACGGTGGTAATCCTGATTATGATACTCTATGCTGACGTGACCGCCGAAGGCGGCTTATAAAACTCATCGCCCGATAGGGCGATACCACCACCCTCGGCCTGAAAGGCCGTCAAACTTAAGAACCTTAAGAACCTTCGGGACGAAGTCCCGTCAACCTTCACACCGAAGGTGTCTCCCAAGCCGCGTCCATAATAAAAAATATCTATAAGCACTACAAAATAAAATTGAATATCAGTCACTCTTTCTTCTGTCCAAGGCGGAAGCGAAAGGGATGAAAAGCTCGTAATCATGGGAGATTTCACAGGAAAGGCGGACTTCCTGTTTCGTTTCGGGAAGAAGGGGGCATGGCGGAATCTGACCATGCACTTACATGCGGAACCCTTGATTTTACTGAATGTTTATGGTACCCTGTACCTAGACCAAGGTCCCACCCTCGGGACGGTAGTCAGGGATAGTACGTGAAGAAGCAGGCAGAGGAAACACGGTCACTCGCGCAAAGGCTTTCAGCGGAACTCCCGGTAGAAAAAATAGAGGGTCCATTTCTCTTATTTTTTTCAAAGGAGCGAAGAACTATGAAAAAGATTCTCGCAATCGCAGCTGCTGCTGCACTGACTGCTGGCGTTTCCGCTTTCGCAGCAAATCCATTCTCCGATGTTTCCACTGATGACTGGGCTTACCAGGCAGTATCCGACCTCTCCGACCAGGGCGTGGTAGAAGGCTACCCGGACGGCACCTTCAAAGGTGAAAGAAACATTACCCGTTATGAACTGGCTCAGATCATTGCCCGCCTCATGGCAAAAGAAGACCAGCTGAACGCTGAACAGCGTGCAACCCTCGACAAGCTGGCTGGCGAATACGCTGACGAACTGGCTAACCTGGGCGTTCGCGTTTCCAACCTGGAAAAGAAAGTAGGCAACCTCTACTGGTCCGGCGATGCTCGTATGCGTTATATTGATTCCTCTAAGGAAAATACCAAGGATACTTGGGATGGCCGTATGAGAATCAATGTAAAAGGTCAGGTTAATGACTCCACTTATGTACAGGGACAGTTCGTTAACAACATGAACTTCAAAGATGAAGCTTCTTCCAATACCACCATGGCCCAGATCTACGTAAACCATAACTTCGGCAAAGACTTCTCTGTACGTCTTGGCCGTCAGCCGATCGTGTTCGGTGATCAGGGTGGCTGGCTGTACAATGGCCTCGAAGGCTACGATGGTGCACAGGCCTCCTACAACAATGGTAAACTGGCTCTGACCACTGGCTTTGGTCAGCTGAATGCTTCTGAACTCGCAACCCTGAACATTAAAAAAGGCGATAAATACGATGGCAAGGAAGCTCCTGATGATGCTACTCTCTATGGTGTAAAATCCACTGATATGTTCTTTGCTAAAGGTGCTTATGACTTTGGCTTTGCTAAACTTGGCGCTGATTACATTAAATTCCAGGGGGATGCAGATACCTCTGACCACTATGTTGCAGGTCAGGAAATCTATGGTGTAAACCTGACCATTCCGGTTCAGAAGTTCAACGTATTTGGTGATTATTACAAGAATACCACCATTGGCGATTATGATACTGCTTGGAACGCTGGTCTCTCCTATGGCAAGGCTGACTGGAAGAAAGCTGGTACCTGGGATCTGTCCGTCGCTTACAATGATGTAGATGCTGGCGTTTACTTCGGTGGCGGCACCTGGCACAATGATATGCTTAAGAACTTCGTTAATGCAAGCTATGATAAGAAAAAGAAAGAATGGACTATTGCAGGTGCTGATAACTTGACTTTCTGGACTGCTATCGCTAACGTAACCCTCCAGAAGAACGTACAGCTCCATGCTGAATATGCATTCGATGCTGATGCTGATGGTGCAAAGGATCCGGACGATTCCTGGACCGTTTCCCTGAACTACAAATTCTAATTTCTGAAAAGAAAAGAGAATCTAGTTTCATAAACAAGAAAGAAGCTCTCGTAAGAGGGCTTCTTTTTTATGCCTTTATTCTGGTTCCATGAAAGTAAGGGGCTGCCCCTGGTCATCTCGAGCGGGACACGGGCCGATATGCGGGGCTCTAGGGGGACTCTGAGTCCGGAGATTTCCTGCCTCCATGCTTCATGTACAATGGGAGAAAGTAGATTTCTCCACTCCGCTTCGCTTCGGTCGAAATGACGGGGATGAGGTTCGTCTCCTTCTGAAATGACTGTATGCTGCTCGCCAACACCGTCATCTCGAGCGGAGCTGCGTGTCGGTATGGGGCAGATGAAAAACGCTCCCATGATACTCTGAGTCGAGAGATCTCCCGCCGTAATGCCGCCCGTACCATCAGAGGGGGAGATTTCTCCACTCCGCTACGCTACGGTCGAAATGACGGAGGGCGCGGGCCGGCTTTTCTGTCATTAGGGGCGTGAGATTTCTCCACTCCGCTTCGCTTCGGTCGAAATGACGGGGATGGGGGCAGCGTTTTTGTCATTCGTCCCCTTCTGAAATGACTGTATGCTGCCCGCCAACACCGTCATCTCGAGCGGGGCTGCGTGTCGGTATGGGGCAGATGGGAAACGCGCTCATGATACTCTGAGTCGAGAGATCTCCCTCCTCCATGCTTCATGTACCATGGGAGGAAGGAGATTTCTTCACTCCGCTTCGCTTCGGTCGAAATGACGATAGGGGGGCCGCCGCCATCGTCAGCTTGAGCGGGGGATTTATGAGAAGATTGTCTCGCGGTGTTTTATTCTGCCCCCTGCATAGGGGTGGCAAGGGAACACGATTCGTAAGGGAGCAAAGCGACCTGAGAATCGTGTGACACGCTTTCCCGTGGATGCACAACGAACATGATTTGAAGGAGCGCCAGCGACGCACAAATCATAGTGAGTCGTTTCACCTTTAGGTGGAAGTCCGGCGCAGCCCGTATAGGGGGTGGCGAACGTAGTGAGCCAATCACCAGAGTGCTTATTATGCCATATGACACAGAAAGCCAATCCCGTAACGCTGACTTTATACTCATCGCCCCCTAAAGGGGAAACGACTCACTACATTTTGCGCGTCGCTAGCGCTCCTTCAAAATGTGTTCGCTGTGCACCGAAGGGCGATACCACAACCCTCGGGCCAAAGGCCCGTCAAACTTAAGAACCCTCCGGCCCATAGGGCCGGTCAATCCTAAGAACCTTCCCTTCTGAACCCAGTCAACCCTCACACCGAAGGTGTGTCCACGGCCATTCCATTCATGATATAATGAAACCAGATAAAATCCATTGTTTTCAGTAAAGAAGGAGTAACGAAATGGACGACGGCCACATATGGCTTGAAATCATTATTATCATTTTACTGGTCCTGGCCAACGGGGTCTGTTCTCTGGCAGAAATCGCCATTGTGGGAGCGCGGAAGACGAAGCTCCAGGAAATGATTGATGAAGGGAATAAGAGCGCCGGCTATGCCCTGCGTCTGGCAGAGCGGAAGGAGGAGCTTTTTTCTACAATTCAGGTGGGCATTACTACCATCAGCATCATTACCGGTATGTTTTCCGGAGCGTCCCTGTCGGGACCTCTGGGAGAGGAGCTGTCGAAGTTCCCGCCGCTGGCGCCTTATGCCCAGATGGTGAGCATGGTGGCTGTCATGGTGCTGGTGACTTATTTTTCACTGATTATCGGGGAGCTGGCGCCGAAATGGATTGCCATTGCCATTCCGGAAAAGGCGGCCTGCTTTGTGGCCCGGCCCATGATTATAATGGCTACGGTGTGCAAGCCGCTGGTGCTTTTTTCCACCTGGTCCACTAAGGCTGTGGTGGGGCTCCTTGGCATTCATATGGAAGGGGAGCAGCCGGTTTCGGAAGAGGAAATCAAGGTGCTTCTCCAGCAGGGGGCCAAGCTGGGCACTTTTGATAAGGAAGAACCGGAAATCATTGATAATGTATTCGAGCTCAATGACCGCACGGCGGCGGACTGCATGACGGCCCGTCCCCAGCTGGACTGGATCGACCTGGAGGACAGTGAGAAGAAAATCTGGGCCGATATGATGAAGACGTCCCATTTCCGCCTGCCCCTTGGCAGCGGCTCTCTGGACGATTTCAAAGGGCTGGCTGATTTGTCCGATGTGCTGATGGACCAGCATGCCCATCCGGGGAAGGCTTTGAAGAAATCCCTCATGGAAACGGTGCATGCGCCGGTATACATTCCGGAAACCCTGACGCTGACCAAGGTGCTGAAGCTTTTCCGCACCCGCGGCGTCCATGAAGCCATCGTTATCGATGAGTACGGTACTCTGTCGGGACTCATTACCCTTCATGATGTGCTGGAAGAAATCGTGGGGGATATGCCCGGTGACAAGGAAGATATTCTGGAGGAGCAGAACAAGTTCATCCGCCGTTCCGAAAATTCCTGGCTGGTGGAAGGACTCTGCTCCATCGACGATTTCCGGGAGTATTTCCACATAGAAGACGAGCTGCCGGGAGAAGCGGAAGGCTACTACAAGACATTGGGAGGGTTTATTACCTATCTCCTTGGATATATACCGAAAGAAACAGAAAAAGCCCGGTATGGCATATTCACCTTTGAGGTGATGGACTGCGATAACCGGCGGGTGGATAAAGTCCTTGTAACGAAAGGCAAAGAAGAGGAGGAAATAAAACATGAGCAGTGAAACGAAAGAATGTCTGAAAGAACGGCTTCATAGGCTGGAACAGGATCTGAAGGAGAATCAGGCTTTCCTTCAGACCTATATGCTGTCCCCCAGTCCCGATTTCCGACCGGCAGAGGAGGAAAGAATCCGCCAGATTTCCCGCCTGGCCGATGAAATGATGGAAATTCTCACCGAGCTGGCAGGAAGAAGCGAGGACAACGGGGAAGCCGATGCCATGGACGACGATCTGAACCTGGAATACAAGACCCACACCCTGGGGGATCCGGACGGCGAGGACAACATTGAAGGAGACTGGAATCTGGATGAAGAAGATATGATTCCCATCAGCGAAGCCCGCACCCTGCCGGAAGCAGAAGAACTTCTGTCCAAAAAAGAAAAGAAAGGCAAGAAGCACGGGAAAAAGGATAAGAAGAAAGGAAAGAAGGGGAAGAAGGGAAAGAAATGAATTAGTGTGTTAGTGAGCTAGTGCGCTGGTGTACTAGGGAAGCACTGATTAATTCATAGAGTTTTCTTTTATAAGAATTTTTATGCACTGCTTCGTCATGGGCTTCCTTAAATAGCTCGCTATTCGCGTCAGCCCATTCCTCGCATTGCATAAAAATGGTTCAATCACAAAATCTGTGGGATGAATAATCCCTACGTATAGTTCATGTTGCCAAAAAAGAGGACATCCGCTAAGATGTGGAAATGCATCTCGCAAATGTAAATCCACACAAAGGAATG
>Ga0256406_1002417_pt1 | contig 26398 bp, 23 predicted proteins | sample RumenRJG_03DNA_FD_185986 | JGI IMG/M metagenome (GOLD analysis project Ga0256406, IMG submission 185986) | Bovine rumen microbial communities from Lethbridge, Alberta, Canada - RJG_03 | ecosystem: Host-associated > Mammals > Digestive system > Stomach > Rumen | place: Canada: Alberta | collected...
GCATCACAGCAAGTGTTTTGCTGGTTTTGGTCAAAAATAATATGAATGTCTGTCAACCCTTACCTATATAAGAATATTAACAGCATCATTCATTATAATTTAGGGTGACGCATTGACGAAGTCGGGAGAGCCAACCATTTACATACCGATAAACAAAAGAGGCGGTCCGCCTTTTTTAATGAGAGTTGAACTGCACAGGGGATATTTTCCGTGGGCCGGTATGGGACATCTTCTCTGGTTGCAGATCCCGTAGTTAGTTAGAGGGGCCACAGCTCAAGACAAATGGTTGTATAAGATGACGCCTACCCACAGGAAATATCCTATGTAACGGATGGGAAGCCTCGCGTCCCAATACAAAAACAGCAGGAGAAGCGGCGGCTCCCCTGCTGTTTTTCCTGACTTGTGGAGACTGAACCCCACGCTGTCAGAAACCTTACTTACCGTGATTCTCGTCGGAAACAGTAAGCTTCTTGCGGCCATGAGCGCGGCGCGATGCCAGCACGCGACGACCATTCTTCGTTGCCATTCTCTCGCGGAAACCGTGCTTGTTCACCCTTCTGCGGTTGTGAGGCTGAAATGTTCTCTTCATTTTCTATATTATTTTATGTTACTAATCCTACTTTTGGCGTGCAAAGTTAAGCATAATTTCCTAAATGGCAAAGATATGGGACATTTTTAGCTTAATAATTTAGGTTTTTTTCCGGAAATGCCGTAACTTTGCAGTCGAAAGACAGCGTACGCTCTATCCTGCCGCGCAACTTGTCAAAGAAGCGGCAGGCTGACATTATGGCAGCAGCTACAGCTGTTCATATGCTGAGCAACGAAGGCGAAATACAAAAAACAAATTCAAGATAAAAATCAAAGAGCAATGATTAACTCACAGGAAATCAAGATCGGGACATGCATCCGCATGGACGGTGGCATTTGGAAGTGCATCGACTTTCAACACCGCAAGCCCGGAAAAGGCAACACCGTAATGAACACGAAGCTGAAGAACGTGGCCGACGGACGCGTACTGGAGCGCACCTTCCAGATTGGCTTCAAGCTTGACGACGTTCGCGTGGAGCATCGTCCCTATCAGTACCTCTATGAGGACGGCACGGGCTACATCTTCATGAACCAGGAGACTTTCGAGCAGATTCCCATCGCCAAGGACATGATTACCGGCGTGGAATTCATGAAAGAAGGCGACGTGGTCGACGTGGTGACCGACACATCCGACGGCACTATCCTCTCGGCTGAAATGCCCGTGAAGACCAACCTCAAGGTGACCCACAGCGAGCCGGGCATCAAAGGCAACACTGCCACGAACACCCTGAAGCCTGCCACACTGGAGACAGGTGCTGAGGTGCGCGTACCTCTTTTCATCAACGAGGGCGACGTCGTCACCATTGATACCCGCGACGGCAGCTATCTCAGCCGCGCCAACAGCTAATCACATCAGACTACATGGGTGACCTCTGACAACTGACGGCCGAAAGGCAGCCAGAGGAGGTCACCCTGTTCTGTTTCTGCAATCCACCCTATGTAAGCAAGGCTCAGCAACCATCCCTCACCACGCACTTTGTCCATGAAATATAGCTTCATTATTCCCGTCTACAACCGTCCCGAAGAGGTTCGCGAGCTTCTCGAAAGCCTCGTTCTCCAGACCATTGACGACTTCGAAGTCATCGTCGTGGAGGATGGCTCTGCGCAACCCAGCGACACCGTCTGCAAGCATTACGCTGACCGACTCAGGCTGAAATATCTCACAAAGGAAAACGGTGGCCCCGGAAAGGCCCGCAACTATGGTGTCGCCCACGCCACGGGCGAATATGTCATCATTCTCGATTCCGACGTTGTGCTTCCCGAGGGCTATCTTCAAGCTGTTGATGAAGAACTGAGGCGTGAGCCCTGCGACGCCTTCGGGGGTCCCGACCGGGCTTCGAGCTCGTTCACTCCTACTCAGAAGGCTATCTCCTACTCCATGACTTCCTTCTTCACCACCGGTGGCATCAGAGGCGGCAAGAAGAAGCTCGACAAGTTCTATCCCCGCTCCTTCAACATGGGCATACGCCGGAGCGTGTATCTCCAGCTCGGAGGTTTCGCCGACATGCGCTTTGGCGAAGACATCGACTTCTCCATCCGCATCTTCAAGGCAGGCTGCAAATGCCGGCTCTTCCCAGGCGCGTGGGTCTATCACAAACGACGCACCGACTTCCGGAAATTCTGGCGACAGGTCTTCAACAGTGGTATCGCCCGCATCAACCTCTACAAGAAATATCCCGAATCGCTCAAGCTCGTCCACCTTCTCCCCATGGTGTTCACCGTGGGAGTAGTTCTGCTGCTCCTGGGCTTTCTTGCGGGCATTGTCCTCTTTTTCCTTTTGCCTTCAGGCATGCAACAGGCGGCAGGCATTGCGGTGAGCCTGCTCTGTATTCTTCCCATACTGCTCTATGCCGGCATCATCTTCTTCGACGCCACCATCCATTGCAACAGCGAGCGGATAGGATTGCTCGCCGTGCGCGCAGCCTTCACTCAGCTCATTGGCTATGGGTGCGGTTTCCTCACAGCATGGTGGCGGCGATGCGTCAAAGGCCAGGACGAATTCTCGGCCTATAAGAAGAATTTCTATAAATAGCCCCTTACCGTGTCACGCTCTTTTGTCAGTTCCATACGCCTTTATCTCTTAGGCTTCGTGCTCATGGCCGGTCTCACGTCTGAAGGCAAGACCACCATACTCATATCGTGCGACGGATTCCGCTGGGACTACAACGAATGGTACGACACGCCTTTCCTTGACGCCATGGCCTCAGTAGGCGCCAAAGGTGAGCTGGTGCCTTCGTTCCCCTCGAAGACTTTTCCGAATCACTATACATTAGCAACTGGCCTGCGCCCAGAGCACCACGGCATCATAGCCAACTCCTTCATCGACCGGAAACGGGACAAGCGGTTCGCGCTGTCCGACCCTGAGACGAAATTCGACGCCTATTATTATAAAGGTGAGCCGATATGGATTACGGCACGGCGGCAGGGCAAGCGCACGGCGGTGTTCTACTGGCCGGGGTCCGACGTGGCTGTCGGCGGACAGTACCCCGACCTTTGGCACTCCTATGACGAGAAACCTCACCTCACCTTTGAGCAACGTATCGACGGCATCTTAGGGCAACTGAAAGCCAAGCCTTCGCCCGACCTGATTATGGCCTACTTTGAGGAGCCCGATGCAAGCGGACATCGATACGGTCCACAGGCCAGACAGACACGGGGTGCCGTAGAGCACATCGACTCATTGTTAGGTCAGATGTGGGGACGTATCTGCAAAGAAGGCCTGCGCGACAGCGTCAATCTTGTCATCGTGTCCGATCATGGCATGACTTGGTACACGCCATCACGCCAAATAACCATAAGTCCGAGACTAAAGTCTTCATGGTATGAACGTGTGGAAGGCAATCTGCCCGCCAACATCTATGCGTCCGAGCGGTGGCAGCAGGACAGCATCATCAAGGCGCTCAGCCACGTACCCCATCTCAGAGCATGGCGGAAGGAGGATATCCCCGCATGGCTGCACTATCAAGCCGATGCCAACATTGGCGACGTCGTAGCACTGCCTGACGAGGGCTACATCTTCGCCGACGGCAAGAGCAACAAAGGGGGCGTACATGGCTACGACCCTGACTACAGCGACATGCACGCCCTTTTTCGTGCCTACGGTCCCAACATCAAGCAGGGCGTTGATTTAGGGCAGTTCAGCAACACTGCCGTCTACGCCATTGTCTGTCGTCTGTTAGGAATAAAGCCTGCACCCTATGACGGCACTGACGAATACCAACGCATAGCGCCTCAGCTCTTCGGTCCATCAAGACCGGAATCCTCGGGAGACCTCCTGATGTTCCGTCCTCTGCGCAATCCGTACGAGCCTTGGGAGACCGTTGAAGAGATGCCAGAATTCACTGGGAACGAAGGAGCGAAAGAGTATGTCAGGCAGTTCATGGCCCGTCACACACAAGGAAAGACCAGCGTACAACGGCTCACAATGAGCTTTATTGTCGAGAAAGACGGTACGACTTCCGGTCTCACATTTTCCCAAAACAATCACTCTCTCAGCGAGGAAGTAAAAACTGCCGCCAAACAAGCATTCGAGCAGATGCCGCGCTGGCGACCAGGAAAACAGAACGGACATCTTGTGAGGGTGAAAGAGCAACTCACTGTCAACATCGGCAGGCAGTAGATAAATCACTCGGACAATCTAACCTTAAACCTTACAAGCTATGGAGAAATTTCCTATCAACCACTGGGCAGCGGAAGACAGACCGCGGGAGAAACTGGAGGCACAAGGTCCGCAGTCACTTTCCAACGCCGAGCTCTTAGCCATACTCATCGGGTCGGGAACTCCCAAGAAGAGCGCTGTCGACCTGATGAAAGAGGTATTGGCAGGCTGCAACAACAACCTGAACACTTTAGGAAAAATGAGCATACACCAGCTTGAGCAATTCAACGGTATCGGTCCGGCCAAAGCCATCACCATTCTTGCTGCATGCGAGCTCGGCAAACGCCGGGCCGCAACCAGTCCGGAGGAGCGCCCCGACCTCGGTTCGGCCAATCTCGTCTACGAATTCATGCACCCAAAGATGCAGGACCTCGACACGGAAGAGGCATGGATACTGCTCATGAACCAGAACTTCAAGCTCATCAAGGCCGAGCGTATCAGTCACGGTGGCATCAGCGAGACGAGCGTCGACGTGCGCATCATCATGAAGGAAGCCCTGCTCAACAACGCCACTGTCCTGGCATTCTGCCATAACCACCCAAGCAACAACTGCCGGCCGAGCAGACAGGACGACCAGCTCACCCAACGCATCCAGAAAGCCTGCGACATCATGAGAATCTATCTGCTCGACCACGTCATCGTCACCGACGGAAACTATTACAGCTACCGCAATCAAGGCAGACTCTGAGCACATAGAAATGATTCTTACTGCATCCGCTTTTATTTTCAGATGATTTTATGCGGCCAAATCAAAAGATTTTGCCTACATTTGCATTTAGATATATCATCAACAACTATGGAGCAAGAGAAGAAAACAAAAATAGAAGAGCGCATCGTCGACGTACTCAAGACCGTATACGACCCCGAGATACCGGTAAACATCTGGGACTTAGGCATGATATACAAGATTGATGTCAAGGACGACGCCACGGTAGACATCGACATGACTTTCACAGCCCCCACCTGTCCCGCCGCAGATTTCATCCTGGAAGACGTGCGCAGCAAGGTGGACAGTGTTGAAGGAGTGAAGAGTGCCAACGTGAACCTTGTGTTTGAGCCCGCGTGGGACCAAAGCATGATGAGCGAGGAAGCACGCACAGAGCTCGGATTCGACTGATACTCCCGACCCAGACAAAGCCATGCTTATGAAGAACGTCTATTTCCTCAGCGACGCCCACTTAGGCTCTCTCGCCATTCCCCACGCCCGCACTCAAGAGCGCAGGCTCGTCAGATTTCTCGACAGCATCAAGACCAAAGCAGCTGCCGTCTACATGCTCGGTGACATGTTCGACTTCTGGGACGAGTACCGCTATGTGGTTCCCAAGGGGTTCACACGCTTCTTAGGCAAGGTCTCCGAACTCACCGACATGGGGGTCGAAGTGCACTTCTTCACGGGCAACCACGACCTGTGGACCTACGGTTATCTCGAACAGGAATGTGGAGTAATCCTGCACCGCAAGCCGCTGACGACGGAAATCTATGGCAAGGAGTTCTTCCTTGCACACGGCGACGGTCTCGGTGATCCCGATTCCAAGTTCAAGTTGCTGCGCTACCTGTTCCACAACCGTACGTGCCAGCGGCTGCTCAACGCCATTCATCCCCGCTGGGGAATGGCTCTCGGACTCAATTGGGCCAAGCACAGCCGTCTGAAACGCATTGACGGAAAGGAAGCACCCTACATGGGAGAGGACAAGGAATACCTGGTGCTCTTCACCAAGGACTATCTACGCACACACCCGGACATCGACTACTTTATCTACGGACACCGTCACATAGAACTCGACCTCACCCTGAGCAACAAGGCACGCATGTTCATCCTCGGCGACTGGATATGGCAATTCACTTATGCCGTCTTCGACGGAGAGCACATCTTCCTTGAACAGTACATCGAGGGTGAAAGCAAACCCTGACGGTGGGAATGTTCTGTATACCTGACTGTAATTAACCAATGAACCTATCAAAAACAACATTTATGAAAAGCTTATCCTTCCATGCCATGATAATGATGGCATGTCTGCTCTTCGCTGTAAGCCCGGCAAGAGCACAAAAATATGAGTTCGCACAATTCAAGCGCTACGCTGAGGCCAACAAAGCTCTTGCGAAGCCGGCAAAAGGTGAAAAGCGCGTGGTGTTCCTCGGCAACTCCATCACCGACAATTGGGCACGCATGCATCCTGAATTCTTCAAGGAGCATGGCTACATCGGCCGGGGAATCAGCGGGCAGACCAGTTTTCAGTTCCTGCTCCGATTCCGCGAGGACGTCATCAATCTCCATCCCAAAATAGTGGTCATCAACTACGGTACCAACGACATAGCTGAGAACACGGGCCCCTACAACGAAGACCTCACATTCGGCAACGTGGTGAGCATGGTGCAACTGGCCCAGGCCAACCACATCAAGGTAATACTCACATCGTGCCTGCCCGCACGCAGCTTTGGCTGGCGCCCGTCCATCACCGATGCCATGCCTAAGATTATGCGTCTCAACGAGCGCGTCAGGTCGTGGGCGAAGAAGAGGCAAATCACCTACGTAGATTATTTCAGCGCTATGGTTGACGAGAACAAGAGCGGCATGAAGCAGGAACTGACGCCCGAGACCGTTCACCCCAATCTGAAAGGCTACGCAGTGATGGAGAGTCTCATCGTACCGGCTATTGAGAAAGAACTCAAGAGGAACGGAGGACTGTAGGCCCCCGTCTCACTAATTACCCATATCACAGTCAGGGGCACAACGCCATACCACGTTGTGCCCCTGACTGTTTAAGCACCGGACTTCCGTCAACGGTCAATACGTCCGCTGCCAGACTTCATATTGTCAATAACCTCTTGCTCGGTGACAAGATTCTGGTCACCAGCGATCGTATTCTTGAGCGCACTTGCCGAGAGAGCAAACTCCAGACAGTACTGTGGCTCGGCAGGCCACTTCAATAAAGCATGAATATAAGCGGCTACAAAAGCATCGCCGACACCCATGGGATCGATGAGAGGCTGCACATCGTAAATGCGTGTAGTGTAGAGTTTTCCTTCCATCCACAGCACGCCGGTGAGAGTATGATGCGTGGAACTAATCTGGTTGCGCAATGCCATAATCATGCTCTTGGCCTTAGGGAACTGGCGGTGCATCTCGTCAAAGTAGTCGCGATAGGCGGGAACATCAAGACTGAAGCCCGCATCCGTAGCGTCGAAAGGAATATGGGGCACAGCAGAGGCCACCTCCCATTCGTTCTGATCACCAAAGATGAAATGACTGTACTGCATCATCTCGTGGAGCGCATCATGCGCATCAACACCATAGTTCCAAAGATTCTTACGATAGTTGATGTCGCAGGCTATATGTAACCCCATGCGGGAAGCCTCCTGCACTCCGTCCATTGTGGTATGCAGAGCATCGGCCGACACAGCACAGGTGATTCCTGAACAATGAAACACCTGCGCACCGGCGAGACATTTCTGCCAGTCAATCATGCCATGCCGAAGCGTATAGAACGACGACCCTGCACGATCGTAGACCACGCGGCTGTTGCGCAGCCCTGCGGATCTCTCGAAATAGTAGGTTCCCAAGCGGTCGCCTCCCCTTACCACGCAGCTGACATCAACACCAAACTGCCGGAGATGCATCAACGCAGCATCGCCAAGGAAGTTGTCGGGGACGCGCGTCACATACCGGCTGTCGTTACCGAGCATAGCCAGTGAGACAGCGACATTGGCCTCACTTCCACCATACGCTCCTTCAAAGGAACTGCCTTGAAAAAGTCTGTCACAGCCTGGTTTGGAAAGCCGGAGCATGATTTCACCAAAGGTAACAATCCTGTTGCTCATATTACTATTAGCTTAAAGAAGGGGGCAACAAAGCGTCACCCCCTCCTATGATCAATTGACCTCCGATGGAGAGCCCTTACTTCTTCTGTGCCTCGGAGACCAGAGCCACTGTGTCGCGGGCAATGACAATCTCCTCGTCGGTAGGAATCATCACTACCTTTACCTTGGAGTCATCAGCCGAAAGCACCTGCTCCACGCTGCGGCAATGGTTGCGCTGGCGGTCCATCTTCACGCCCAAATACTCAAGTCCCTGGCAAGCATCCCAACGCACACCTTCCTGATTCTCGCCCACACCGGCCGTCCAGACGATGATGTCGACACCGTTCATAGCAGCGGCATAGGCACCGATGTACTTCTTGATGCGATAGTTGTACATCTGTAAAGCCAGGTGAGCCATCTCGTTACCTTCGTTGTCAGCATTCTCGATGTCGCGCATATCAGAGCTCATACCGGTGATGCCGAGCACTCCGCTCTTCTTGTTGAGGAAGTCGGCCATCTCCTGCGGTCCCATTCCGGTCTTCTGCATCAGATAAGTCACAGCCGAGGGATCGATGTCGCCACAGCGAGAGCCCATCATCAGTCCGGCCAGAGGGGTAAGCCCCATAGATGTGTCGATGACCTTGCCATATTTAATAGCGGCTACTGAGGCTCCATTACCGATGTGGCAGGTGATAATCTTCTGTGTCTTAATGTCGACACCGAGGAATTCGCACACACGCTGAGACACGTAACGGTGACTGGTGCCATGGAAACCATAACGCCGCACATGCCACTTCTTGTAGAACTCGTAGGGTACGGCGTAGAGGAACGCGTAAGGAGGCATAGTACTGTGGAAAGCGTTGTCAAACACCGTCACTTGCGGAGTGTGAGGCATGAGAGCGTCCACAGCCTTGATGCCGGCCAGATGGCCCTTGTTGTGCACAGGTGCGAGGTCTATAAGGCTTTCTATGCCCTTTTCCACATCAGGAGTGACAATGCAGCTCTTCTCGAAGAGGTCGCCTCCCTGCACGATACGATGACCTACGGCATCGATCTCGTCGAGACTGTTCAGACAGCCATACTTATCGTCGACAAGCAGGTCGAGCACGAACTTCACGCCCTCCTTATGGGTAGGCATGTCGTGCATAAGTTTTTCCTTTGAACCATCAGGCATGGTCACCTTCACAAATGCCTCGTCGAGGCCAATGCGCTCGGCACCACCCTGGGCGAGCACGCTCTCATTGCTCATGTCGTAGAGCTTGTACTTGATGGAACTGCTCCCGCAGTTAAGAACTAATACTTTCATAGAATGTTGAGTATTGAATATTGAGTGTTGTATTATCCCAAAGATGAATATTAAGTGATGAACTGTTTCAATGACGAACAGTGAATGTGAGAATGCGAATAATGAAAGGAACACCAACAGTGGCCCTTCATTATTCGACATTCAATATTAGGACATTCATCATTCAACAGCCTTCAATTGTCATTTCTTTGCATCCTGTGCCTGACAAGCTGTGATGGCTACCATATAATAGATATCGTCGACAGAGCAACCACGGCTGAGGTCGTTGACAGGACGAGCGATACCCTGAAGGATAGGGCCAATGGCGATAGCACCGCCGAGGCGTTCCACGAGCTTGTAGCCGATATTGCCGACCTCAAGGTTTGGCACAATGAGAACGTTGGCATGACCGGCAATGGCAGAGCCCGGAGCCTTACGCTCACCTACCGAGGGTACGAGGGCCGCATCGGCCTGCAGCTCACCGTCAACTTTCAGTTCAGGATAGTTCTCTTTGGCTATCTTCGTGGCATCGGTCACCTTGTCGATGATGTAGACGCTCTTGCCCGTAGCCTTATCCTTGGCGTCCTTGGCAGACCCCTTGGTGGAGAAGCTCAGCATGGCCACGCGAGGTTCCTCAATGCCGGCTACGCTCTTAGCGGTCTCGGCCGTGCAGTAGGCTATCTGCGCCAGCTGGTCGGCCGTAGGATTCGGGGTCACGGCCACATCGCCCATAACCACGATACCGTCCTCACCGTACTGCTTCTCTTTGGTGATGAGCAGCATGGCACCGCTCACGCAGGTCACGCCCGGGGCGCATTTGATAATCTGCAGAGCCGGGCGAAGGGTGTCGCCCGTGGTGCTCAGAGCACCGCTAATCTGACCGTCGGCATCGCCCGTCTTGATAATCATGCAGCCCAGATAAAGGTTGTTCTTCGTCACGAGCTCGCGGGCCTGCTCTATGGTCATGCCCTTCTTCTTGCGGAGCTCGGCGAGCTTCTCAGCATATTCCTCGCTGCGGGGATTGTTCTGCGGGTCGACGATAGTAGCCTTGCCGATATGGGTAAGTCCCCAGTCTGCGGCAAGTTCGTTGATGTGAGCAGGATTACCGATGAGAATAAGGTCGGCGAGATCGTCGGCCAGCACCTTGTCAGCTGCCCTGAGGGTGCGCTCCTCCTCTGCCTCGGGGAGGACAATGCGCTGCTTGTCTGACTTAGCACGCGCAACAATTTGCTGTAATAAATCCATAGTTATAGTTGATAAATTAATCGTATAGCCTGACTTTGCCTTCGTGTCTTGTGCCGCTCACCCAGCAGAAGTATGCAAATTCGCTCAAACGGCGTTGGAACACGGTGGAGAGAAAGCCTCATGACTGATATGCTTAGGGGAAGGCTCCGACTCCTCACTGGCTCATCTCGTGGGCCAGGATGCTCTCCAGCTCCTCTGCCGAAAGCCTGAGGCGGAACTGCCCCTTTATGGCCACACTGATGGCTCCTGTCTCCTCCGACACCACCACGGCAATGGCATCACTGGTCTGTGAAATGCCCATAGCCGAACGATGACGAAGTCCAAGTTCCTTAGGTATATTGCGGTCGTGCGACACAGGCAGTATACAGCCTGCGGCCTTGATACGCTTCTTCGAGATTATCATGGCGCCATCATGGAGGGGCGAGTTCTTGAAAAACACGTTCTCTATGAGTCGCTGATTGATGCGTGCGTCAATGACATCGCCCGTATCGACAATGTCGTCGAGTGGGGCCCCGCGCTCAATAACGATGAGTGCTCCCACCTTACCCTTCGACATGGTCATGCACGCCATCACGATGGGCATAATGGTCTCCTTATCCTCACCCGCCGACCGCTTCTGGAAGAAGAAACGACTCAGTCTGCGGAAGTGCTGGTGAGCTCCAAGCTGATAAAGGAACTTACGTATCTCCTGTTGGAAGAGCACGATGAGTGCAATAACGCCCACGCTGACCAACTTGTCGAGGATGGTGCCAAGCAGGCGCATGTGGAGTACCTGACTGACAAAGAGCCACACAAGCACAAATACGAGGATACCATAGAACACATTGAGCGACCGGCTCTCCTTCATCAAGCGATAGATGTAGTAGAGCATCAGCGCCACGAGGAAGATGTCGATGGCATCCTTTATTCCAAATTCGAAGGGCATTGCATTATGATGTTGATATGATTCGCGGGGTGCGGGGCATTCTGAGTGGAGCCCAGCTCCGGCTATCTTGACTTGTCAGGTTCCACAAGGGCTCCCACTATTTTCACAGCCTCCACAGCGGCCTTCACGTCGTGGACACGCAGAATGTCGGCGCCCTTCATGAGCGCAATGGTATTGAGTACTGTGGTGCCGTTGAGACTGTCGTCCACACTGATTCCGAGCAGCTGGTGAATCATGCGCTTGCACGAGATTCCCACGAGAAGAGGCAGCTCCATGACTCTCAGCCGCTCGAGCTCCGACATGATGGCATAGTTCCCTTCAAGGGTTTTTCCAAAGCCGAAACCAGGGTCGAGGATGATGTCCTTCTGCCCGAGGTCCCGCAACTGCTGCACCTCTGAAGCAAAGGCCTTGAGCATGCTGCCCAAATCAGGCTTCAGCGACATGAGGATATAGGGCACACCAAGACGGGCCACGGTGGGAAACATCTCTGCGTCGGCACCCTCGGAGACATCGTTGATAATGTCAGCACCGAACTCCTCAACGGCCATCTTAGCCACAGCTGGACGGAAGGTGTCGATGGAGAGTGGTGCCACCGGAGCCTCACGACGCACAATGGGCAACGCTATGCGCAGACGCTCCATCTCCTCAGCCTCGTCGGCAGGTGTCCCGCCGGGACGGGTGCTGCAGGCACCCACATCGATGATGGTGGCACCCTCATCAAGAATATGACGGGTGCGCTGGGCTATCTTTTCTTCAGTGAAGCAACGGCTTCCGGCAAACATGGAGTCGGGAGTAGCGTTGAGAATTCCCATAACCTGCGGACGGTCAAGGGAGAGTAGTCTGCCGTGGATGTTGACAGAGAGTGCTTTCTGAAACATTTAATCTAAAGTGTAAAGCCGTTATTCAGGTGCAAATATACAGCAAATCGGCGATTACAGCAAACATTCCGTGCTTTATTCTTCGGCTTTCTGCATTCTTCTACGGCATGTGAGCTAACGACACGGCAAGAAACCAAAAGAAGAGTCCGACGGAGCAGGATTCAGCTGACTCTGCTTTTCTCTTGCCCGGCCTCTTCGAGCTGGAAACTGCTTGCCATGTTAAATGGTTCAAGTTTCTGAAGTAAATATCCCTTTGCAGATTTACCCTTTAGACGTTTTATTTTGACATAACAAAGGCGTTATAACTATAACTCGAAGAAGTTGACAAAGACATATAAGGCAGGGAGTGACGGCCTCGGAGAGGTCGGGAGCATCTCGACAGAGATGCACGTAACCCCAGCCGAGCGAAGCGAGCCTGGGGGTTGCACAGCTCTTTCCCCTTCTCGCTCTCGTGCTTCGAAGATGCACGAGAGCGTAGCTAACTTCCAGCCCAGAAGAGGTTGATTCGTCTGTTCGCGGACCGCCACAAGACTTGCCCCTGCAAGGGATAATTAAACTTCAGAAACTTGAATTAAATGATTGAGTCCACTTGAAAAAGTTCAAAAAACAATTTTTAGCTTCGTAACGGCTTGATAACCAAAGGTAGATTTTTAGCAAGAATGACTTTTTCAAGTGGACTCATGATTCAAGTTCCGAAAGTGTGTCATCCACTACTGAGTGAGGATAAGTAGCGTTAGCTGGCGCCCGATGGGAAAGAATTGAAGGAAATCCGATGGATTCGAAACCGTTTTTTTACTGCTTGTTATAGTATGTTGACTGCCATGAGAGCACAGACTGCAAGGGACACATTTACGAAAGTTGGGTAGCAAAAATCGCATTGCACACTTGTTTGACTTCGGCCCGAAAAAGCGTATCAAAAATCAAAGGTCTCAAGAAAGTTTGTAAATAAAAAAGAACGTGAAAGTGCCAAAATACGGGCATATTTTGAAGCAAGACTTACTTTGCTCCAAAATACGCAAAAATAGGAAGAGTTTGTAACTGCTTACATATTAGGCGTTTATGTTTTCACAGGCCTATCAGGAGCCTCTAAAACCGCTTAAAAAGGCCTGAAAAAGCCTTGTTTTGGCCTTGTAAAACATATGCTTTTAGCCGCTCAAAGTCCTATCTCGAGGCGCTCGAGGTACTTCGACGAGGCCCTCGAAGTCCTATCTCGAGCGAAAAGTACTCAAAAAAGGCTCTCAAAGCGCTCCGATTTTCTCTATTTCGAGATTTTTGTTTGTAAAGGATTCGGAAAGCGTTAGCATTATTTAACGCCCATTTTTCCGTATCAAAAATCAAAGTTTTCCATTGCACACTCTCTTCATTTCAAGCTCTTCTTGCCCTGAAAATAATCGCAGCCTACAGCAAGACGCTACCACCCAGAAAGAGCACAAGCGTTTGCGGAACTTGAAGACCCTATCTTCACATAAGGACTTTCTAACCCACTCAGCCGCGCCCTGCAGTGGATATTTGAGAACGGACCCTAACCGACATAGCCGCAGCCAACAGTGGATAATTGAGGACGGACATACAAAGAAAGTCGGCCGTTTTCTTTGATATTCACACTGTTTGTTCTAACTTTGCATCACAGAGACGGCATCTCACACCGCATCCATCCCATAAGGCCTGCAAGCCCGGGCTGCCGCCGGAATAAAGAAAAGTCAAGCACAATGGACATCAACCAAATTTTCGACCTTTATCAGCAGCACCCCTGCATTACAACCGACAGCAGGCACTGCCCTGTCGGCAGCATCTTCATAGCACTCAAGGGTGAGTCGTTCGACGGCAACCGCTTCGCCGCCTCAGCCCTGGAAAAAGGATGCAGCTACGCCATCGTCGACGAAGCGCAGTATGCCACCGACAGTCGGTTCATCCTTGTCGACGACACGCTCGTCACCTACAAAGAACTGGCCCGTCTGCACCGTCGGCAGTTCAACATCCCAGTAGTGGGAATCACGGGAACCAACGGGAAAACCACCACCAAGGAACTGATAGCAGCTGTACTGTCAAAGAAATACAGGGTCCTGGCCACAGAGGCCAACTACAACAACGACGTGGGCGTGCCCCGCACACTGCTGCGCATCTCGCCCGAGCATGAGATTGCTGTTGTGGAGATGGGCGCCAGCCACCCCGGTGACATTCGCAAGCTCGTGGAGTATGCTGAGCCCACTTGTGGCCTGATAACCAACGTGGGGGTCGCCCACCTTCAGGGCTTTGGCTCCTTTGAAGGCGTAAAGCGGACGAAGGGTGAGCTCTACGACTTTCTGAAGGCCCATGAAGGGCTTGTTTTCCTGAACTCCAGCAATGAGAACCTGAGCGAAATGGTCACTGAACGGGGCATCACCCACACGCTGACCTACGGTGAGGACGGCACAGGGGAGGTGACGGGAAGCGTCAGCGCATGCAGCCCGTTCCTCGAGTTCAACTGGCAGTGGAAAGGCAGTTCTCACCACGTGAGCACTCACCTCATAGGAGCCTACAACCTCGACAACATGCTGGCAGCTATCACCGTGGGGCTCCACTTCGGTGTCAGCATCACTGACATCTGCGACGCCCTGGAAGCTTACCAGCCTGGCAACAACCGCTCGCAGCTCACCGTCACGCCACACAACAAGCTCATCGTGGATGCCTACAACGCCAATCCTACGAGCATGGCTGCCGCCCTCGACAACTTCGCACGCATGGACTGCAAGCCCAAGATGGCCATCCTTGGCGATATGCGTGAGCTGGGCGCCGTGTCGGCTGCAGAGCATCAGAAGACGGTCGACAGACTGGCCACAGCAGGCTTCGACACAGTGTGGCTCGTAGGACCTGAATTTTCCAAGACCCGATGTGACTTTCGCAAGTTCGCCGACACCGAGGAGGTGAAGAAAGCCATAGCAGCTCACCAACCGCAGGGCTTCTACATACTCATCAAGGGAAGCAACAGCATCAGACTCTTCGAGCTGCCCTCTCTGCTCTAAACACTACGGGCCCCGCCAAAGGGCGAGGCCCCCCGATTACGCTTAAACCTAAAACTACATAACATGAAAAAGAAAACTCTGAGGGTCACACTCCTCGTCGCCCTCCTATCCCTGACTCCCCTCTACGGCAAGGCCCAGAGCATTGCCTACAACAACGAAGGCGGACCTCTCGACATCATTCGCTCAACACCCGGATTCACAGCCATCTTCAGCAGCTGGGGCTTCATCGGTGACAGCCTGTGCAGCGGAGAAATGGAAAGTCTTGACGACAAAGGCAAGAAAGGTTATCACGACATGTACAACTTCTCGTGGGGACAATTCATCTGCCGGGCCTGCGGAGTGGAAGGCTACAACTTCAGCCATGGCGGACAGACTGCAAAAGGATGGATTGAGGAAGCTGGCGAACGCGGATGGGCATATGCCAAGACTCATCCCAAGCAGGCTTACATCATCGCCATGGGTGTGAACGACTTCCATCAGAAATACAAGACGGGCGACCTGAACACTGACGTCAACAAGACTGACTACACGAAGAACGCACCCACCTACGCCGGCTACATGGCTGGTATCGTGCAGCGAATACAAAGCATACAGCCAAGAGCAAAGATCTTCGTCGTTACCAGACCCAGGGAAAAGGCTGAAGGCAACGACTGGGACTGCTTTAACGAAGTGGTCAGGCAACTGCCGAAGTTCTTCAACAACATCTATGTGATAGATCTCTACCGCTACGCACCTGTCTACGACAAAGAGTTCAAGGACCATTATTTCGTGGGAGGACACATGAACGTGATGGGCTATCAGCTCACGGCCAACATGTTCATGACCTATATCGACTGGATAATCCGGAAAAACTACAAGGACTTCAAGCAGACGGCCTTCATCGGTACCAACCTGAGCTACCCGGAAACAGCGAAGTAGACTATGCGGAAGTTGCCAAGTCTGCTCACCAAGTCCGACCGTCGCGGACTTATCTTCATCGTCGTCACTGCTGCAGTGCTCATCACGGGAGCCTATTTCCTGGGAAAGGCTGAATCCACAACAGAATCAGTCGCTCAGGATAGCCTCAACATCAACGAAGAGAAGGCGGCGAAAGGATTCGTCATGCCTCGTACCTATAACTACGGCCCGGGCGAGAACAAAGCCGAGCTCTTCCCTTTCGACCCCAATACGGCCGACAGCACGGAACTGCTTCGGCTGGGACTTAAGCCCTATCTTGTGAGAAACATCTACCACTATAGGGCCGCAGGCGGGGAGTTCCGGAAGCCCGAAGACTTTGCATGCATCCACGGACTGACCATGAAGCAATACGAAACGCTGCGCCCCTACATCGTCATCACCGACGACTATCGCATGGCTGCTGATGTGGTGAAGGAAGCACCCGAAAGAATTCCTCGCGACACCATTGCCTATCCGCGAAAGCTGAAAGAGGGCGAGACGATAGAGGTTAACGGTGCCGACACAACAGAGCTGCGCAAAGTGAGGGGTATCGGTCCCTACTATGCTCGGGCCATCGTGCGCTACCGCGAACGGCTCGGTGGCTATTATTCCACAGAACAGCTGAAAGAGATAGAGGGGTTTCCTGAAGAAGCCCTACCTTTCCTGACCGTGAACACACAGGCCATTCGTCGGCTGGCAATCAACAGTCTGTCACAAAGCCAGCTACGCAGTCACCCCTATATCAGCTTTTCGCAGGCAAAGGAAATAGCCACCTATCGGCGTGTAAAGGGCTACATACGCAATGCCGCAACACTACGAATGTTTAAGAATTTCACCAACGAAGACCTTGAAAAGCTTCTCCCCTACGTCGACTTCTCAGCTTCGGAAAAGAAAACAGAGCATTGAAGAAATAAAAAGCACAGCGGGTGAGGGTCTGCCAGAATGGCTCGGAGTACGACATAAAAAAAGCCGCCCCTAAGGACGGCTGTTCTTTGATAAAAAATAGAGGAATGTGGTACCTCTTGGAGTTGAACCAAGGACACATGGATTTTCAGTCCATTGCTCTACCACCTGAGCTAAGGCACCTTGTTGTAACCTTGAAGCCTTGCTAAAACCTCAAAGCGAGTGCAAAGGTACAAGATTCAAACGACATTGGCAAATTTTTTCTACTAAAATTGCATCAGATTAGAAAAAATGCTGTACCTTTGCACTCACAAAACAAAGGAATCGGGATTTAGCGCAGTTGGTAGCGCACTACGTTCGGGACGTAGGGGTCGGGCGTTCGAGTCGCCTAATCCCGACTGAAAGAAATGCTGACAGGCTCTCGTAGCCGGTTGGCATTTCTTTTTTATTTATCTGTTTACAAGTTTCAGTTGAAATTCCACAACCTCAGATGATGTGCAACTGATGAAGAAATACGGCTGCAATACAGAGAGGGCAAACAAAACGGATGACGAAGAGCCACGTTCCAAAGAATACGCCGCGAAGAGTATGCCAGTTTGTGAACTCGTCGGCCACAATGCGACGTGGGACTACCCAACCCACAAAGAGACAGGTGAGGAAGCTGCCAAGAGGTAGCAGGATGTTGGAAGTGAGAAAATCACAGCAGTCCATAAGACTGACTCCAAAGAGCCTCAGTCCGGGCACTGCTCCGACAGAAAGCGAGCACAACACTCCTATAGCAACACAGCAACAGGTCTCTATCCAGGCCGCCTTCTCTCGTGTAAGGCGTAGCTCCTCACAGAAGAACGAAGTTCCAATCTCATGCATCGAGATGGTACTGGTGAGAGCAGCCAGAACCAGCAAGGCATAAAAGAGCACAGAGACCACATAACCCACAACGGGCAGGGATGAAAAGGCCTTGGCGAAAACTTGAGGAAGCGTGACGAAGATGAGCGAGGGACCGCTGTCGGGATTCACACCCACAGAGAAAGCCGCCGGAAAAATCATCAGTCCCGCAAGAATGGCAACGAGCGTGTCGAGACCGGCTATCTGAGTGGCCGACCGCAGGAGATTGGTCTGACGACTGAAATAGGAGGCATAGGTGCAAAGGCAAGCCGTACCGAGGGATAGAGAGAAGAAAGCCTGCCCCAAAGCATCAAGGGTCACACTGTGGTTGAGCTTCGAGAAGTCAGGATGAAACAGGAACTTCACACCTGCCAGAGAGCCCGGAAGGGAACATGAGGCTATAACGATGACTATGAGCAGAACAAATAGCGCCGGCATGAGAAGATTGGAGGCACGCTCTATGCCCTTGCGCACTCCCTGAGTTACAACGGCATGGGTGAGAAGAATGAAAGCTGCGGTGAAAACGACCGGGAGATAACTGCTTCCGGAGAATGACTGAAAAACAGCCTGTGCGCTCTGACCACCCTCGTTGAGGTCACCGGCCACACTGACAAAGAGGTAGTGGAGGCACCAACCTGCTACAACTGCATAGAATCCAAGGATAATCATCGAGGTGAACACACCCATATAGCCAATGACCGCCCACGGTCCTCCACCTGAGAGCGAGCGGTAGGCCTTGGCTGCATTGGCTGAGGAATGGCGTCCAACAACGAACTCAGCAACCATACCTGGAATACCAAGCAGGATTACACACAAGGCATAGAAAAGAATGAAGGCTGCACCTCCATCCTGCCCCGTCATATAAGGAAATCGCCAGATGTTGCCCAGTCCTACTGCCGATCCTGCCGTGGCAAGGATAACACCAATCCTGCTGCCAAAATGACCACGTTCCTGTTTCATATCAGAATACGCCAAACTGGTGGAGGAAGATGGCAAGGATAGCGTAAGGGCATCCGTAACGCACCAATACCAAATAGACATTAAAGAAGCGAGAGGACACTGTGCCCCAATTGGTGAACTCATCCTTCACTATCTTCTTCGGTACCCACCACCCAAGGAACATACAGGTAAAGAAGCCTCCGATGGGGAGAAATATCTGACCGGTCACAAAATCGAATATCTCGAAAAGAGGTTTCCCGCCAATGGAGAGAAAATCCCACTTGCCAAGCGAAAGCGAGCATAGAGCCCCTATTATGCATGTTGACACGGTTACTATGACCGCACCATGACTGCGCTTGATGTGGAGTTCCTCAAAGAAGAAAGCAGTGCTCACTTCGTGGAGCGAAATGAGCGAGGTGAGCGCAGCAAGTGAAAGCAAGGCATAGAACATGATGGCCATCAGCCAGCCCAACAAGGGCACAGCGCTGAAAGCCTGACTGAACACGTTGGGCAGGGTGATGAACACAAGCTTAGGCCCGCTGTCGGGGTTGATGCCCACCGAGAAGGCTGCAGGGAAAATGATGAGACCGGCAAGGACGGCCACAAGCGTATCAATGAGAGAAACCTGAACAGCCGACTTCAACAAATTGGTCTGACGTGAGAAATAAGAAGCGAACGTGCAGATGCAGCCCATGGCTATACTGAGGGAATAGAAAGACTGACCGAGAGCATCGAGGAGAGCACTGCTGTTGAGATGACTGAAATCGGGATTAAACAGGAAGCTGATGCCCTTCGATGCTCCTGGAAGAAGACAAGACGCCACAACCATAATGAGCAAAAGAATGAAGAGCAGGGGCATGAGTAGCTTCGAGAATTTCTCTATTCCGCCTCGCACGCCTCTGACAATAACGAAATGAGTGACAAGCAAGATTGCAACGGCCCAGAAGATAGGCTTCAGCGGATCGGTGGAGAAATTCTGAAAATAATTCATCACATAATGGGAGTCGCCTTGAAGCTGCCCGCTGACAGATGCGTAAATGTAATCAAGACACCACCCGGACACCACAGCATAGTAGCCCGTGATGAGAAAGCCGGTGAGCACGCCGAGCAGACCGACGAACTTCCATGCCCTGCCCCCAGAAAGCCGCGAATAGGCCCGATAGGTATTGGAGGCACCGTGACGCCCGATAATGAACTCAGACACCATGCATGGTACTCCCAAAAGGAACACACATAATAAATAAATGATGATAAACGCGGCACCCCCATTATGGCCGCACATGTAAGGGAAGCGCCAAACATTGCCCAGCCCGACAGCTGAGCCCGCCGTCGCAAGGATAGCACCTACTTTGCTCGCGAAATTTGCTCTCTCTTCTGTCATGTCTTCACTATTTCATAATCTCATAACAACGGCGCAAAAGTATGAAAATTATTCGAGAAAGAAGTCATAAACAAGGAAAAAGTAACTTTAACCGTGCAATAAATAACACAAGATAAGCAAAGGCAAGCAACAAAGAAGGGAAACGAACTGTCGCAAAGAAAGATTCCCATGCCTCGGCTTGGGCAGTAACCGGGGCATGGGAACAAACTAAAGAAGACTCACTCTCAGGGAGATCATCCGAGACGTTCTTGTCTTCAGGAATCGGGGAACAGATTAAGATGGCGCTTAGCCTTCCTTCTCTTCTACGTCTTCCCGATAAGCTTCAGGCACCTTGGCACTCCATTTACAGAAGGGAAGCGCCCTCAGGCTGGAATTGGAAAAGTGATAATCACCCGTCACTTCAGGACCGATGAAATCGGGCTTTTCGTAGGTATCGTCCTTACCGCGCAACTCCACTTCGGCAATAACAAGTCCACTGTTCTCACCGTGAAACTCGTCCACCTCAAAGGTGTGGTCACCTGCCGGCACAAGCCAGCGATGCTTGTCAATGATGGGCGGCGCACAAAGCTTCAACAGATGACTGGCTTCATCGGGCGTAATTTCCTTTTCGAATTCATAACGCGAGAGTCCTCCATCACGAGAATGGCTCTTAATGGTCAGATAAGCTTTATCGTCGCGAGTGCGAACTCTCACCGTGGCTCCTTCGCAGAGAATATAGCCCTGACGAATATGGCTGCACGACGTGGCTACCTGCTTATACGCACCGCCCCGACGCACAAGGAACTTGCGTTCTATCTCCAATCCGCTCATTGCAAGGCAATAGTCCAGATGGCGAATATCACTGCCAATAATATAAGAATGCCAAAAATCCAGTTAACGACTTTCTTGGCTTGCTTCTCCTGTTTTGCCTCGCGCTGAGCGCGATGAATTTTGCTGCTTTGACTCATAGTTTTTATAGTTTTATAGGTTATTGTTTGATAGTTTGCCGTACATATCGTACAAGAATACACATCATGCGGTCTCACCGCTGTCGGGGAACTCCATGAGATAGGCTTTGATGAAACCGTCAATCTTTCCGTCCATCACACCGTCGACGTCCGAGGTCTGATAACCCGTACGATGGTCTTTCACGCGCCGGTCATCAAAGACGTAGCTGCGTATCTGGCTCCCCCACTCTATTTTCTTCTTTCCGGCCTCAATCTTTGCCTGCTCAGCCTGCCGCTTCTTCAAAGCACGGTCGTAGAGCTGGCTTTTAAGCAAAAGCATGGCTTTGGCCCGGTTCTTAGGTTGGTCGCGTGTCTCGGTGTTCTCAATAAGAATCTCTTCATGTTCGCCAGTATCCGGGTCCTCATACTGATAGCGAAGTCTGACACCCGATTCCACCTTATTAACATTCTGACCTCCGGCACCGCTCGAACGGAAAGTATCCCAACTGACCTTCGCAGGATCAACGTAGACCTCAATGGTATCGTCGACCAAAGGCGTAACGAAGACGCTGGCAAAACTTGTCATTCGCTTTCCTTGAGCATTGAAAGGCGAAACACGGACGAGACGGTGCACCCCATTCTCGCTCTTTAGATAGCCGTAAGCATACTCGCCTCCCTCAATGGTCATGGTCACGCTCTTGATGCCGGCTTCGTCACCCTCCTGGATGTCTGTGACCGTGACTTTGTAGCCATGAGCCTCGGCCCAGCGCTGATACATGCGCATAAGCATGGAAGCCCAGTCCTGGCTCTCGGTGCCACCGGCTCCAGAGTTTATCTTCAGCACCGCGTCCATAGAGTCCTCTTCCTGACGGAGCATGTTCTTCAACTCAAGAGCCTCTATGGCCTTCACCGCCTTTTCATAGTCGGCATCAACCTCTTCCTCGCTTACCATCTGCTCCTTGCAGAAGTCAAAGGCCAGCTGGAGCTCATCGGCATACTGCCGCACCTCCTTATATCCATCAAGCCATTTCTGGAGGCCTCTGACCTTCTTCATCTGAGCTTCAGCACGCTTGGGATCTTCCCAGAAATCGGGAGCCTGCGTGCGCAGTTGCTCCTCTTCAAACTCTATCTTTTTTTGGTCAATGTTGAGATAGCGATGAAGCGCGTCAGTGCGCTCCATCACGTCTTTCAGTTGGTCAGCTGTTATCATTCTTCTTTAATCTTCGTACATTTTATCGATGACATCCTTGAAATTCTTGTACACAACAGGACGTCGTAGTTTGAGTGTGTTTGTCAGTTCTCCGTTCTCCATTGAGAAGTGGTGAGGCAACAGGGTGATGCGCTTGATTTGCTCGTATGCCGCCAATCCCTGTTGCAACGTGCTGATGCGATCCATCATCATATGGCATATCTGCTGATTGGCGCAAAGATCCTCTCGGCTTTCAAACTTTATCTTGTGGTCGCGGGCATACTCTTCAAGCAGACGGAACTCGGGAACAACAAGGGCAGAGACGAACTTGCGCTGGTCGGCCACAACGGCTACCTGATCGATGAACTTGTCAACCAGCAGCAGAGACTCCACCATCTGCGGGGCGATGTACTTGCCATTGGAAGTCTTGAATAGGTCCTTGATGCGATCTTTCAAGTAGAGCTCACCTCCGCGCAAGTATCCTGCGTCACCGGTATGGAAGTAGCCCTCACTATCAAAAGCAGCCGCATTGGCAGAGTCACGATTATAGTATCCCTTCGTGATAGTAGGACCTTTGAGCAGTATCTCATCGTTTTCACCGATTTTTATGTCCACACCGTCAATGGGTCTTCCCACTGATCCTATGGTATAGGGCTCGCCCTTATGGTCGCAGGTGACAGTGGCAAGACTTTCCGTGAGTCCATAGCCGACAATCATACAGATTCCGATGGAATGGACAAATTGCTCTACCTCGGGGCTCACCGTGGCACCTGACGTCGGGAATATATTAGGATGTTCCAGCCCCAATTGCTTGCGGACCAGGCTCAGCACTGTCTTGTTATAAAAACGATATTGCAAGGTCAGGCCAATGGGCGGACGCTTTCCGTGACTGAGATACTCGATATTGTACTTGTAGCCAATGTTGAGCGCATGGCGGAACAACTTCTGCTGCATTGCACTTGAGTGCTCGACGCGCTCCTTTACAGCCACATAGACCTTTTCCCAAAAACGCGGCACAGCCGACATGCAGGTGGGATTGGTCTCGCGCATGGACTGCTGTATTTCGCGAGGATAGGTATTTACGATGAGTTGTGCCCCTTCTGTGAGCGAAAGGTAAGCCCAGCCACGCTCGAAGATATGGGTGAAGGGCAGGAAACTGATTACACGGTCGGACTCACCCACCGGCACACACTTGTCGTTAGCCTTGAATGCGGCCGCATATTGTCCATAAGTGAGCATGACACCTTTACTTTCTCCCGTCGTTCCACTCGTATAAAGAATGTTGCACAAGTCTTCATCATTAGCCTGCTTATAAAGAGCCTCCACCTCGGTCTGTCTGGGGAGATTCTCACCAAGGGCGATAAAATCTTCAAAATAGAGAGCGTTTGGGTCGTGAGTGCTTATGCGGACACTGTGGTCGAAGATGATAATACGCTCAAGACTTGGGCAGAGGGGAATGATACGATGAGCCTTGTCGTATTGCTCTTGCTCGCCCACAAAGAGAAATCTCACCTGCGCGTCGTTGACCACATATTGGATTTGCTGCTCACTGCTCGTGGCATAGATAGGTATAGAGACGACACGTACACCATAGGCACCGAAGTCCGTATAGAGATATTGCACACAGTTTTGTGAGAAAATGGCAATATTCTCCTGAGGCTTCATGCCAAGGTTAAGCATGGCATTCGACACTTGTTTCACCCGAAGGGAAAATTGCTTCCAGGAGATGGTATTCCACTTGAGACTACCGAAGTTGCGGAATGTGACCGCAGCCCGAGAACCATACTTTTTGGCTTGCTCATGGATGAGAACCGAGAGATGACACCTTGTTTGCATAGTGAAAAGGAGACTTTTGTATCATGCAAAGATAAGCTAATTTAGATAAAAAGCAAAGGAAAAAGACATAAAAAAGTGGTCCCTTCATTATTTATTCCGCTAAGGACGCTGGGAAGGAGCAATTTTTGTAACTTTGCCTTCATGAAGACACAAGGAATTGAATATAAAGCAGAGGCGGTCGACCTGCTCAGGAAGCTCATTGCCACTCCATCGGTAAGCCGCAATGAGAAGGAAGCTGCCGACCTCATGGAGCAAGCTCTTACAAGCTATGGCTTCGAGTGCAAGAGAGAAGCTAATAATATTTGGGCTTTCGGAACACGCTACGTGGAAAGCCGGCCCACCTTGTTGCTCAATGCACACATTGACACCGTAAAACCGGTAGACTCATGGAACAGAAATCCCTTCGAACCTGCTATCGAGGGTGACCGTCTCTACGGACTGGGCAGCAACGACTGTGGCGGAGGGCTGGTGAGCTTGTTGCAGGCATTCAGAATACTATCGATGAAACCGCAACTTTTCAACCTCATTTATCTTGCGTCGGCCGAAGAAGAGATTAGTGGCAAGAACGGAATAAGCAGAGCGCTGCCCCTGTTACCACAGATTGACGTAGCCATCGTGGGTGAACCCACGGGGCTCCAACCAGCAACTGCGGAAAAGGGATTGATGGTACTCGACGTTACAGCTCACGGAAAAAGCGGACACGCAGCCCGAGGAGAGGGCGTGAATGCCATCTACAAAGCGGCTGACGACCTACAGTGGTTGCGCTCTTACAAGTTCCAGAAAATAAGTCAGCTTCTTGGACCTACGATTATGAATGTAACGCAGATAGAGGCAGGAACACAGCACAACGTAATACCTGACACTTGCAAGATGGTTGTAGACGTTCGGACTAACGAACTTTATGACAACGAGGAAGTGTTCAGATTCATTCAGCAGAACCTCCAGTCTGAAGTAACAGCTCGGTCATTCAGGCTCCGTTCATCTTCTATTCCTCACAATCATCCATTGGTTAAACGTTGTCTTGAAATGGGGATGAAACCTTTCGGTTCACCGACACTAAGCGACGAAGCACTGATGACATGCCCGGCATTCAAGCTTGGGCCAGGAGACTCTGCAAGGTCACATTCTGCCGATGAATTCGTAGAAATTAGCGATATACATCGTGCCATCGATGTCTATACGACTCTACTCGACGGAATTGACATCAGATTCTGAGCAAAGGACAGAACGAGAGGTTTGTGATCATCGAAGTGTGAATATGCGGTTATCGCAGTTGGATAGTTAGGGTCCGTTCACAAATATCCACTGCAGGGCACTTGGATGAGTGGGCGAGAAAGTCATTATAGGAAGATCGGTTTTTCAAGTTCCGCAAGCGCTTATGCTCTTTCTGAGGGGTAGCGTCTCGCTGATGGATACCTATTTTTATCGGGGCAAGAAGAGCTCCAAACGAAGAGAGTGTGCAATGGAAAACTTTGATTTTTGATACGAAAAAAGGTGCGTTAAATAATGCTAACACTAACCGAATCCTTTACAAATAAAAATCTCGAAATAGAGAAAATCCTAGCGCTTTGAACCCCTTTTTTGAGTACTTTTCGCTCGAGATCGGACCTCGAGGGCCTCGTCGAAGTACCTCGAGTGCCTCGAGATAGTACTTCGAGCGGCTAAAAGCATATGTTTTACAAGGCCAAAATAGGGCTTTTTCGGGCCTTTTTAAGCGGTTTTAGGGGCTCTTAATAGACCTGCAAAAACGCAAACACTTAATATATAAGCAGTTATAAACTTCTCCTATTTTGGCGTATTTGGGAGCAAAGTAAGTCTTGCTTCAAAATATGGCCGTATTTTGGCACTTTCGCGTTCTTTTTTCTTTACAAGTTTCGTGAAGACCTTTGATTTTTGATACGCTTTTTCGGGCCGAAGTCAAACAAGTGTGCAATTTTCAGATACAGGCAAAGTCCCGCTATGTCCACTGCAGGGTGCGGCCCTCGTGGCCGTCCGCAAGCAGCGAATTTTGAAGGTGTGAGAGA
>Ga0256406_1002418_pt1 | contig 26396 bp, 23 predicted proteins | sample RumenRJG_03DNA_FD_185986 | JGI IMG/M metagenome (GOLD analysis project Ga0256406, IMG submission 185986) | Bovine rumen microbial communities from Lethbridge, Alberta, Canada - RJG_03 | ecosystem: Host-associated > Mammals > Digestive system > Stomach > Rumen | place: Canada: Alberta | collected...
CAAAAAACCCTTGCACTCTTTTAACAAAGGCGTATAATGTGCCTCGTTGATTGACTGACTTGGGTCGTTAGCTCAGCCGGTAGAGCAGCGGACTTTTAATCCGTTGGTCGAGGGTTCGAATCCCTCACAACCCACCAGGGTTAACATTGGTCGCTTAGCTCAATTGGGAGAGCACCTCCCTTACAAGGAGGGGGTCATAAGTTCGATCCTTATAGCGACCACCAAGTTGTTTAATCAGCAATAGTTTAGATGTGGGTCTTTAGCTCAGTTGGTAGAGCAGCTGACTCTTAATCAGTTGGTCGCGGGTTCGAATCCCTCAAGACCCACCATCTAACAGTTATGGTCGCTTAGCTCAATTGGGAGAGCACCTCCCTTACAAGGAGGGGGTCATAAGTTCGATCCTTATAGCGACCACCATCAAGTGGGTCTTTAGCTCAGTTGGTAGAGCAGCTGACTCTTAATCAGTTGGTCGCGGGTTCGAATCCCTCAAGACCCACCACTTGTTCTTCTTATATTCCCCTTCAAAATCAGTTTTACTGGATTTTTATCTTCATTTTTCCATCAATTTTTAAGTTTATCTTCCCTTAGCAGTATAATAGTCCCAAGTTTTTAAGTTGGGTTTTCCGATGAAACACATTATTGACTTTACCTTTCCTGAACCTGGTAAAAAATTAACGAATGAAGAATTAGCATCATATAAGTCGCAGATTATTGATTTGCTCAAGAAGCGGAATGCAGTCATTCTGGCTCATTACTACACTGATGCTACCGTTCAGGCACTCGCTGAAGAGACCGGGGGTTTTATCGGTGACAGCCTGGAAATGGCCAAGTTCGGAAAGAAATGCGACTCAAATACCCTGCTGGTGGCAGGCGTACGCTTTATGGGTGAGACTTCCAAAATCCTCAGCCCTGAAAAGACCGTTCTTCTGCCTGATCTCAAGGCTGAATGTTCCCTTGATCTGGGCTGCCAGGCAGATGATTTCTCGGAATTCTGTGACTGCTACCCTGATCGCACCGTTGTGGTTTACGCAAATACCTCCACTGCCGTAAAGGCCCGTGCTGACTGGGTAGTAACTTCGAGCTGCGCAGTTGACGTTGTAAATTACCTGGCGTCCCAGGGCAAAAAGATTATATGGGCACCGGATAAAAATTTGGGCAGATATGTCCTGCAGCAGACAGGTGCCGACATGATTTGCTGGGATGCAAGCTGTGTTGTCCACGATAATTTCAAGGCAGCAGGAGTCACCGAGCTGAAGAAGAAATATCCTGATGCCGCAGTACTTGTACATCCTGAAGCGCCACAGGCAGTCATCGATCTCGGCGATGCCGTAGGCTCGACAACTCAGTTAATCAAGGCAGCCCAGAAACTTCCCAACAAGACTTTCATTGTTGCAACAGAAGCAGGCATATTCTATAAGCTCAGCAAGCTCTGCCCTGAGAAGACATTCATTCTTGCGCCTTCATACGGTGCCGGCGGAACCTGCCAGAGCTGCGCTCACTGCCCGTGGATGGCTCTGAATACCCTTAAGTCCATTGCAGAGGCACTGGACCCGGCCAAACAGAGACTGCACGAGGTGAACCTCAATTCCAGCCTCATGGACAAGGCAAGAGTATCACTTACCAGGCTGATGGAATTCAACGCCTCCAACAAGAAGTAACCCGCTGCTCTTTGTCAGAGAAAGACGAAACAGGCTGCAGATCTGAAGATTTGCAGCCTGTTTCTTTTGCTGCCTAGAGGCTGTCCTTGGCTTTTTTGGCAGTGTCGGCGATAGCCGTATTCGGGTACTGGATCATGACAATCTCGTAAAACTTTGAGGCCTTGTCCTTCTGCCCCTTGCTTTCGTACAGCTTTCCAAGCTGATAGAGTGAATCTCCCCGCTTGGTTGCATTCTTGTCCTTGACCACGTACGAGAAATGATCTTTTGCCGCATCCTGATTGCCGAGCCTCAGCTCGCACATTCCAAGCCAGAACTCAACGTTTGATATATATGATGACTTGGGATAGTCTGACTTGAACTTTTCCAGGCTGTTTTTCGCCGCAGAATAATTCTTGTCTTTATTTATTAGCGAGACTGCATTCTGGTAATCGCTGGCCTCCGATCCTCCGGCCGAGGAATTGTCTGAAGAGCTGTCAGAAGAGCTGTCGGAGGAATTGTCCGATGATGCTCCTGAGTTCCCGTTCCTGCCGTTCAGGCTGTCGATCTGCTGATAGAGATCCTGCTGACGGGCCACAAGCTGCTGGATGCTGTGATTGAGCTCTTCTATTTTGCCCTCAACGCCCTGCAGTTCCTGCTCCAGCGCTGAAACTCTGTTGCTCAGCTGGATTTGGACATTTTCATGAGCCTCAACCTGACGCTGCATTATGGTCTCTTCTGTCGGTCCGTCACTCGGAAGAGAGCATCCGGCCAGCAGCACTGCCGCTGCAGTTAAAGATAATTTAAGTTTCAGACTGCTCATTTATTACTACCCCTAAGATTCATCTGATTAAATTTTATCATCAGATACTTCAAGCTGGAATTGCAAATTCCGCCGTATTTTAATTCAAAACAGCCACCCGTCAAAAAAACACCCCGCTTTCCGGACAGCCGGAAAGCAGGGTGCCTGTCATTAAAGTGCTTTCAGAAACTGTTTCTGATTAATATACCAGGACAGCTCTTCTGTTCTTGGCAAATGCCTCTGCAGATGTTCCAAGTACTGCAGGCTTCTCCTCGCCGTAGCTGACGATAGAAAGCTGTCTTACGTTAACGCCGAGGTTCTGGAGGTAAAGGGCTACAGACTTGGCTCTTCTCTCACCGAGCGCGATGTTGTACTCAGGAGTACCCCTTTCATCGGTATGCCCCTGAATAATGACGTTGACCTCAGGATGGGCAATAAGGAACCTAGCATGGTTCTGGAGGATATTGGCGTATTCAGGAGCAACAACATCCTTGTCATAGGCAAAGTAAATAGTGTTGTTTCTCTTAAGAGCCTCAAGCTTTGCCCTTTCCTCAGGAGAAAGCTTGTAGTTGTCCCCATAATCACCGACAGTAACGTCAGCGCCTTCGCTGCCGCCTGAAATATCGGATATCTCAGGATCAATGCTTCCGTTGTCATTTGTTGAGCTGCATGAGGCAATCATAAAGCTTGCGAATATGACTGCAACAATTCCGGCTAATCTCTTTTCCATGTTATTTACCTCAAAGAACTGTTTAACCTAAAAAACTTAATTCAAGAACGGTGACCAGGCAGGGGCCCTTACTTCTCCGCTGACAGCCGGGAGATTCGCATGGAACCTGCCGTCAGCTGATACAAGCGCAAGGCCCTTTCTGCCGCGGATTATCGTGCTGTAAATGATCATGCTTCCGTTGGGCGCAATGCTCGGAGACTCATCAAACTGGCTGTTGGAAAGCACCATAAGATTCTTGGTGTCAAGATCAAGCCTTGCTACCCTGTAGCTGCCGCCGGCCTGGGTAATGAGAGCAAGATACTTCCCATCAGGAGAAACGCACGGGTTCATGTTGGCATCGCCTTCCCATGTTACCCTCTGCGCGTCACCGGCCCCTGTCATCCGGTAAATCTGCGGCCTTCCTCCCCTGTCGGAGTTGAAGTAAATGCTTCCGTCAGGAGCCCATGAAGGCTCAGTATCAATCGCACGGTTATTTGTGAGTCTGGCCATGCTCTTGCTGCTGATCCCGATTGTATAAATTTCCGGATTGCCGTCTTTTGAGAATACCAGGGCAAGACGATCCCCCTTGGGAGACCATTTGGGCGAGCCGTTGATTCCGGGGAAGGACGTAATCAGCTGTCTTGTTTTGCCCTGAATGTTCTGGATCCAGATGCCGGGCTTGCGCTTTTCAAAGCTTACGTAGGCAACGGAGGAGCCGTCAGGAGACCAGGTGGGAGACATAACCGGCTCCTTTGATCTCAGGATAATGTGCTCATTGTATCCGTCGTAATCAGCTATGACCAGTCTGAACGGGTAGGCATCCTTGTAATCAACGCTTACATAGGCAATCTTGGTCAGGAAAGCGCCCTTGATCCCGACAATCTTCTCATAGACCATATTGGAGATCATGTGGGCGTATTTTCTTAAGTTATTGGCGCTGACCTTGGCCTTCTTCGAGAGGATCACGCTCCCTGACGGAACATCGTACAGGTTGAACGTGATTACATAATTGCCGCCATCCTGCACTATGCTGCCGCTTACGAGGTTCTGGAGATCATTTCCCTGCCAGTCCTGGATATTGACATCCGCTCCGGAAACCTGGCTTACCGGCATCTTGTCCTTGGACATCGGAGAGAAGCTTCCGCTTCTGATCAGATCAGAATTAATCACGTCAGAGAGCTTCTGGCTGACAGTATTTTCAGCACTGAATTCAGGCACTGCAATCATTATTCCTGAATCGATGCCGCCTGTAACCTCAAGATGGAGCACGGCCCAGGCCTGGGCTGAGGCAAAGAATGCCACGCATGCTATTAAGAACTGTGAAAATACTAACTTTACTTTCATAATATAAGTCTCACAGAGAAGGTGTATATTCAATTTCAACTTCGTTCTGGTATATCTCTTTAGGAGGTCTTGGCAGGACAGAGCCTTTAGACTTCAAACCATTGATAATTGCCCTGCATACTGATTCAGACCCCTCACAATTGATATCAGAATAAATCATCCCGTCCGCAGTCATCTTGAATCTAAGGATAACCTTTTTGCCGTTCATCGTACGATCCATATGAATTGATCTGGAAAGGTACTGGTTGACAATTGTGTTGTACTGTTTCCAGATGCCTGCAGTATTCTTATTGGATCCGGTATTCTTGGAGCCTGTTGCTGCAGGATTTCCGCTTCCGCTCAGTTCGTCGTTCAGGAAAGAGTCTATATCGTCATCAGACATCCCGGATTTTTTACCGGGTTTATTATTCTTCCCTGCAGCAGCCTTGGCATCCGCATCGGCCTTTGCCTTTGCTGCGGCGGCCTTGGCCTCGGCGTCAGCCTTGGCCTTCGCAGCGGCTTTGGCCTCAGCGTCAGCCTTGGCCTTTGCTGCGGCTTCTGCTTTGGCTTTCGCCTCTGCCTCGGCTTTGGCTTTTTTCTCCGCCTCTGCCTTTGCCTTGGCCGCAGCTTCTTCCCTGGCTTTCTTCTCTGCCTCGGCTTTGGCTTTTTTCTCCGCCTCTGCCTTTGCCTTGGCCGCAGCTTCTGCCTGTGCTTTCTTCTCCGCCTCTGCTTTGGCCCTCGCGGCGGCTTCTGCCTGTGCTTTCTTCTCAGCCTCTGCTTTGGCCTTCGCGGCGGCTTCTGCCTGTGCTTTCTTCTCAGCCTCTGCTTTGGCCTTCGCGGCGGCTTCTGCCTGTGCTTTCTTCTCAGCCTCTGCTTTGGCCTTTGCCTCAGCCTCTGCTTTGGCCTTCGCCTCTGCCTCTGCTTTGGCCTTCGCCTCTGCCTCCGCTTTCGCCTTCGCGGCAGCTTCCGCCTTGGCTTTCTTTTCGGCCTCGGCTTTTGCTTTTGCCTCAGCCTCTGCCCTGGCCTTCTTTTCTGCTTCCTGCTTTGCTATCTGTTCCTGCCTGCGTATTTCGAGAACGTGCTGTCTAGCCAGTTCCTCCTCACGGGCACGATCCTGCTGTGCCTGCTCAGGCTCCTTCTCTGCAGGCTTCTCAGGCGGCTGTGCAGCCGGCTCACTGCTGCCGCCTGAAGATCTGCCGCCATTTCCTCTCATCTGCTCAATCTGTTCAGATGAAAGCATCGTTGCATGGATTATCTCCATGCCGCTGTTAATCTTCTTTGGTGCGCTGTCCGTAAACTTGATTATAAACATAGCCATAATCGTAAGATGCAGCAGTAAAGACAGCAGCAGCGGCACACCGAATCTTTGATTCAACTGTTTACCTACTTGTTACCTGGCAGCGGTTCTGTCACCAGACCTACACTTTTCTCTCCGGCGTTCTTGAGAGCAACCATGGCCTGTACAACGAGATCGTACTTGGCATTTCTGTCGCCGCTTACAAGAACTGGAGACTTGGGGGATTTCTGTCTGTACTCCTCCACCAGATCGGTCACTTCCTGCAGCGTCTCGAGCCTGTTTGTGGTGCTGCCGGACTGGACTGCGAACTGGCCTTCCTTGTCAACATAGACGATTATTGGATCCGACAGATCCTCGCTGACCTCGGTCGACTCGGCCTGGGGAAGATCCACGCTGACACCCTGCATTATGACAGGCGCTGTCGCTATGAATATGACGAGCAGCACCATCATGACGTCAATGTAAGGCACCACATTGATCTCGGCCATGGCACGCTTGCGCGGCCGGTGAATATAACCCATCATGATTTCTGCTCTTCCTTTTCCTTGGGCTCGTCACTGGTCACGACGCGGCGGTTCAGGATCGTTGAGAACTCATCCATAAAATTGATGTAGTCGTTCTCGATCTTCTCGACAGTGCTTGAATACCTGTTATATGCAATGACTGCAGGTATCGCCGCAAAAAGTCCCATTGCAGTTGCAATAAGCGCCTCGGCTATAGGAGGAGCAACCATGGCAAGAGTTGCGTTCTTGACTGCAGAGAGCGCGACAAAGGCATGCATGATGCCCCAGACCGTTCCGAAAAGGCCGATGTAAGGGCTTACCGAGCCGATGGTTGCAAGCGTCGGGAGATTGTTTTCGAGCTCCTCGACTTCCCTTGAGAGAGAGACTTTCATGGCACGATACGTACCGTCCATCACCATCTCCTTGCTCTTGGACGCCGTGCCGTGAAGCCTTATGAACTCGCGGAAGCCTGAGAGGAAAATCACCTCAAGGCCCACGATCTCATCCTTCCTGCTCTCAAGCTCCCTGAAAATATGGGTAAGATCCTTGCCTGAGTTCCAGAACTGATCCTCAAATGACTCTGAAATTCCCTTGGCAAACTTAAGATTCCTGTGCTTGAGGAAAATGATCGACCATGAGAGCACTGATGCCAGAAGAAGAATCAGCATTACTATCTGTACAAGGAGGCTGGCGTTCGATACAAGGTGAGTAAATGAAAGCTCAGCACCCTGACTATTTGGTTCCATTTGTAATCATGTCCTTAATTTCAGAAGGGAAAGCAGCCGGCTTAACCTCGGGCTCGCTGACGCAAGCAATCTTCACTGTTGCAGAAACCAGCTCGTCATTGTTCTCGTTCAGGATTTTCTGGGCAAAAACTATGGAGGCAAAACTGACCTTGACGATCTCCACGGTTGCCCTGAGCATTGAGTTGAATTTTGCCGGACGCCGGAAGTCAACATCAATATGGGACACAACAAAGCCTATATGATGCCTGCTGCGGAGGACATCCTGCTCGATGCCAAGCGATCTCAGCCACTCTGTCCTGGCTCTTTCCATAAAATTGAGATAGTTTGAGTTGTATACGATTCCGCCTGCATCGGTGTCCTCGTAGTAAACCCGGATCGGCCAGTAAAAAACTTTGTTCGGCATACTGAATTTCTCTAATTATCTTAAAAAGATCTTAGCACAAAAAAATCTGTGAATGTGATCAAATTCTGAGATAAATCAGTGCCGGTTTTGAGAGCAATTTATGAATCTGTGAACTGTGAGAGCAATGCCTGCCGCCCTGCGCGCGGCAGGCTCTGATCATTCTGACGGATGCTCCTCCGCATCCTCATGCACAAGACCGAAATGCCTGTAGGCGAGGGGCATTGCCTCGCGGCCCTTCGGGGTTCTTTTTATGTAGCCCTGCTGCAGCAGGTAAGGCTCAATCATGTCCTCTATGGTGTCCCGGTCCTCGCCGAGCGTGGCGCCGATGTTGTCGAGTCCTACAGGGCCGCCGTCGAACCTGTCGATGATGAGGCGGAGATAATTCTGGTCGTGGCTGTCAAGGCCGCTGTTGTCAATGCCCTGCATATTGAGGGCCTTTACGGACAGCTCCCTCGTGATCGGATGCACCGAGCAGTATTCCGCATAGTCCCTCACGCGCCGGAGGAGCCTGTTGGCGATTCTCGGCGTCCCCCTTGACCTCTTTGCTATCTCCTCGGCGGCATCCTGCTCGATATCCGCGTGCAGGATGGCCGCGTAGCGCTGGATTATCTTCGTGAGAACCGGTGTCGGATAGAATTCAAGCTTGAGGTTTATGCCGAACCTTGCGCGCAGGGGGCTTGTCAGGTGTCCGGCCCTGGTTGTGGCGCCGACCAGCGTAAAAGGCTTCAAATCGATCTTGAGCGACCTGGCCCCGGGGCCCTCGCCGACCACAATGTCAAGCTGGTAGTCCTCCATTGCCGGATACAGCACTTCCTCTATCACAGGGCTCAGGCGGTGGATTTCATCTATGAAAAGCACATCGCCGGCCTCGAGCGTGGTGAGGATGGCCGCGAGATCTCCGGTCTTCTCGAGGGCAGGCCCCGAGGTAGTCTTGAAATTAACGCCGAGCTCATTCGCGATTATGTGCGCGAGCGTTGTCTTGCCGAGCCCCGGAGGTCCGTAAATCAGCACATGATCGAGCGCCTCTGCTCTCTTCCTCGCGGCATGTATGGCAATAGCGAGCTGCTCCTTTATTTTGTCCTGGCCGCAGTAGTCCTTCAGCGCCTTGGGCCTCGCTGCCTTGTCAATGAACTCCTCATTCGGATCCGCAGCGGTTGAGGCAATTACCCTCTGCCCGATGCCTTCCGACGGAGCCGCTGATATGTTGTCGTGTTCTATGGACATCTCTTAAACCTACCTTGCTGCGCTTCTGAGGGCATCACGGATTATCTCCTCAGGCCGTTTCCCCTCGGCATAGACGGATTTTGCCATGCGCTCCGCATCCGTCTGGGAGTATCCGAACTGAATGAGGGCCTGGACAGATACCTGAAGGTTCTCATCATACTCTGAAGGAGTACCGGCCTGCTTTTCTCCTGCCGGAACGATCCCGAGGTTCAGGTTGGATATTTTATCGTACAGCTCAAGCGCAAGCCTCTCCGCAGTCTTCTTCCCGACGCCCTTGATTTTGGTGAGAGCCATGATGTCCTTGGCGCTGATGAGCTGCGAGAACTCGTCAGGAGTGTACCCGGAGAGGATGGAGAGGGCCATTTTCGGACCGACTCCTGACACGCCGATAAGCATGTCAAAGATCTGCCTCGTCATCTTGTCCGTAAACCCGTAAAGAAGATGCGCGTCCTCCCGGATTATGAGCCTGGTGTAAATCTTCACCTCGCTGCCTGCAGGAGGCAGGCTGCTTATTGATGAAAGCGGCATCTCAATCTCATATCCTATCCCTGATACCTCTACGAGAACCTTCGGTATCTCAACCTCGGACAGGATCCCGTGCACAAAACCAATCATAGATGCCTCACTCTGCTGTATCTTCTTTTTTTACATTAAACGCCGGTCAGGAATTTTAAAATATCCCGGTTGTCTTTTCTCAGGAATTTCTGCCGTAAGAGCCCTTAAACTGTCAGGATACCTGATTAAACCGCCGGTTCCGCCCGCCTGCCCGGATTAAGCCTGCCTTGTCCAATCCGTCAGCCGCAGCTACCTGTAGTGGCTGTGCGACATGCCGTGTATGCCGAGCTCCTTGTAGTTCATGGCCACAAGGCTCTGGAGGATGTCGGCGTGGGTTATCGCAATGGCGAGGGCGTCAGCCGCGTCTGCCTGAGGCGTCGAGCTGAGCTTCAGTATGGTGCAGACCATATGCTGCACCTGGACCTTCTCCGCGTTGCCGTAGCCTGCCACGGACTGCTTGATCTGGCGCGGGGAGTACTCGCCTATCTCCAGATGGTGGTTCAGGGCCGCGATTATCGCGGCAGTCCTCGCATGAGCAAGCTTGATGGTCGATGCGACATTCTTGGAGACAAAGCACTGCTCAATGGCGAAGAGATCCGGCTGGTACTGGGTTATGACCTCGGTGACGCCGTCATAGATCTGCTTGAGCTTGTCCGTGAAGACCGTGCCCTCCGTCCTGATGCAGCCGGATCCCATATACTCTCTTCTCGTTCCCGCAATCTTTATTATGCCGAATCCGGTGATTCTTGATCCGGGGTCTATTCCCAGGATTATTTTCGGTTCTTCCGCCATCTGGTCTGTCCGTTTTGTTCCAATGCAGGTTTGCTTTTATTGTATTCTGTATGATGGATTAAAATTATAAGCAGTTACGGAAATTTTTATCAGCTGATTGAATACAGAGCAGATGGAACATTCAATGGAAAGCAGGCCGGACCATATTTTCAGCCGGAAACTCGAGACTGTGGCCGATTTCAGATTCGACGAAAACGTCGCAAGCGTCTTCAGCGACATGATAAACAGATCAGTGCCGGGGTACGCCGATATCCTGAGGGGCATATCGATCTTTGCCGGTAAATACGCGAAGTCCGGCACGAACATCTATGATCTCGGCTGCTCGCTCGGCGGTGCAACGTTCTCGGTCGTTGACGGGATCAGGGAGAAGAAGGACATTTCCATCTTCTCCGTGGACAGCTCGGAGGCGATGATCGCAAGGTTCAGGCAGAATATAGAGAAGCACCCTGCAGGAAACGGAATCGCCATACACCCGATCTGCAGCGACATCCGCGATGTCAGGATGTCGGACGCCTCCTTCATAGTCCTGAATTTCACCCTGCAGTTCATCGAGAGGACTGACAGGCAGCAGATCATCAGCTCCCTTTATGACGCGCTTATTCCGGGCGGCATGCTTGTCCTCAGCGAGAAATGCCGGGAAGATGATGATTCGATGGAAAGGATAATTTCAGGCGCCCATCTCGACTTTAAAAAGAGGATGGGATACTCGGACCTCGAGATATCCCAGAAAAGGACCGCTCTCGAGAATGTGATGAAGACCGACAGGGCCGCTGATCATCTCGGACGCCTCCGGACGGCAGGCTTCAGCGAGGCCGCCATGTGGTACAGGCAGTTCAATTTCTGTTCGTTCATAGCTGTGAAGCCCGAGGTGCGTTAATGATAGACTCCGGAGATTTCTTTTCATATATATCAGGCATTCCGGAGCTCCATGAGTGGCTCGCCGAGCTCCCTCGGCACGTCTATGACTGGAGGATGCGCGAGCAGAACCACGGGCTGCCGGAGTACGAGTCATGCATCTGGAAGCTCGGGAAGCTCCGGACAGACTCGTTCTCCTTCACCGATGACTATGTCACGGTCGGGAGCGGCTCCGAGGTGTCAGAGAGCTTCCGGCCCTTCCTTCTTGACATGCTCAGGGAGTTCAAGCCCTGGAAGAAAGGGCCGTTCTCAGTCTTCGGCATAAAAGTCGAGAGCGAGTGGAGATCCGACTTCAAATGGAACAGGCTGCAGGGGCTTATCTCCCCTCTTGCGGGGAGAAAGGTCTTTGACGCAGGATGCGGCAACGGCTACCACCTGTTCAGGTACCTCGGCGCCGGTGCGGAGCTTGCGGCAGGATGCGATCCCTCAACGGTCTCAGCAGGCCAGTTCCACCTGGTGAAGAGCTTCATCAGAAAGAGCGTGCCCGCATACCTCATACCGCTCCCCCTTGAGGATTTTCCCGCTGTCTCCTGGTTTGACACCGTTTTCTCCATGGGTGTCATCTACCACAGGAGATCGCCCGTGGAGCATCTTGAGATCCTCGGCTCCCTCCTCCGCTCTGGAGGCGAGCTCGTGCTTGAGACGCTCATCGTTCCGGGAGACGGACGCACCTTCCTCGTTCCGAAGGACAGGTATGCGAAAATGCCCAACATCTGGTTCATCCCGAGCATTGAGTCAATGAGGCTTCTCCTTGAGAGGACCGGGTTCAGGGTAAGGAGCGTCTCACAGGGCACTGTCACCACAGCCGACGAGCAGAGGCGCACGGAATGGATGGACTATGAGTCGCTCGATGATTTCCTGATGCCGGGGGACCGGACGCTCACAGTCGAGGGCTATCCGGCCCCTTGCCGCGCCATTTTTGTGGCCGAAAAGCAATAATTGCATCACGGATTCCGCCGGCTGATTTATAATTGCCGGCATCTGAGGCAGCTTAACAGCTTTTATGGACTTATTATGAAAACAACTTTTGCATGTGCTTTGTCAGTAATTGCAGCGCTTGCCCTTTCGGCATGCGCCAGTCAGACGGGCTGGAATTCCGGCGCTTCTCAGCCGGGCGCCGTGTCTGACGGCACCGCAGCGCTGATTAAAAGCCAGGACTCCAAGCTTGATACCGTGCTTGCGTCAAGCAGGAGCAATGGGTCAGAGCTGTCCCAGCTGAAGGATTCCATCAACAGGAACAATTCTGAATTACAGTCATTAAGGAAGGATTTTGCGGAAATGCAGGAGTCCTTTGCGGCAATGAACAAGAATGTAAAGCACATTGCGAAGGCCGGTGCTGCCGGAAGCGCATCCGCGAAAAACGGAAAGGAAGTATCCGAGACCAATGACAACCTGCCGAAGCAGCAGCTCATGCAGGCAGACGGCAAGTTGCTCCTCGGAGAGTATGAGTGGGTGAAGTTCCCCGAGTACGATCTCTCGGCGCAGGCAAGAATTGATACCGGCGCTTCAGTCTCGTCAATCAGCGCCATCTCCATCGAAAAGTTCGAGCGCGAGGGAAAGACCTGGTACCGCTTCCAGTTCCCCTGCGACGGACATAAGCTCCTCACCATGGAAGGCCCTTTCGTGAGGACCATAAGGACAAGACAGGCATCTGCCGCAGATATTGAGACAAGGCCTGTAGTAAAGCTAGAGATCCAGCTCGGTGACCTCACTACTGTCTCCGAGTTCTCCCTCAAGGACAGGACGAAGATGGATTTCCCGATCCTGATCGGGAGAACCTTCCTTATTGACAACGCGGTGATCGATGTCTCGAAGAGATCTATCCAGAAGCGCCTCAAGGCCGAGAATGTCGGAAGCAGCAAAAAGGTGGAAGCCGTGGCCGAGGAAACGGACGATGATGTCTCCTCGGGGAAAAAGCAGTCAAAGAAGTCCCAGCCCCAGCTTAAGAACAGGCCTGCCAAGTAAGCGGCGGGCCGCGGCAGGGCCTGGCAGATTACACGATGCCTGCAGATGACGGAAATCAGATGGACAGGCATTTTTTCAGAGAAAATTCCTATGGTATCACGCGGATCTTACTATTTTCTGGTTGCATTTCTCTTCGTCCTCGGAATCGGGCTGATGTGCTACAGGCACTTTGCCTTTGAGGTGCCCTGGTTCCCAGGAACGATGAGATCGGTCTGGTCTGTCGAGGCAAGGGTTGAGTTCGATCCGGCCGAGAACGAGCCTGTGACAGTGAAGCTGACCGTGCCCGGCACACAGGACGGCTACACCGTGCTCTCGGAGTCATCCGCGAGCCCTGACTACGGCTTTTCCTTCAAGAAGTCGCGCGGGCAGAAGATCGCCGTCTGGACAACAAGAAGCGCCAGCGAGCACCAGGTTCTCTACTACAAGATGAACGTGCTCGAAGACCCCAATGCAACCGTCAGCTCACAGATCCCTGTACCGAGAACTGACACCTCCATCGTCGAGTCTGACGCCAATCTCAAGATCCTGAACAACATCATCCAGAACGCAAGGGAGAAGTCCGCCGATGCCATCTCCTTCACCCAGGAGCTGGTGCAGATCCTGAACACATCGGATCAGGAGACCGCGCTTCTCAAGAAGAACGGCAACAGGAGCCGGCTCATCGTTAAGATGCTTGACATCGCGGACGTCCCCGCCAGGGTCGTAAGAGGCCTCCAGCTCAAGGACAAGAGAAGAAGACAGAGCCTCATCGAATATGTCGAGGTTTACCAGGACGGGAAGCCCGAGCTTATCAACCCTGATACCGGCGAGGCCGGCAACCCGAAGGATTTCCTTCTCTGGGAATACAGCTCGCAGCCCCTTCTCGAGCTCAAGGGCGGCTCGCACTCCGCAGTTTATTTCTCCATGATCGAGAACCACGTTTCGGTAAAGACCGCCATCCAGAGCAAGTTCGCCCACACCGAGCTCCTCAACTTCTCGGTTGACTCGCTGCCGATTGAGGAGCAGTCGATGTTCAAGCAGATCCTGCTCCTCCCGATCGGTGTCCTCATCGTGGTCTTCCTCAGAATCATCGTCGGGATCAAGACCTCCGGAACGTTCATGCCGGTACTTATCGCGATGGCCTTTGCCCAGACCAGCCTAGGAGTAGGCCTCATCGGCTTCCTAACCATAGTGAGCATCGGACTCATCATCAGGTTCTACCTCGCAAGGCTGAACCTCCTGCTTGTCGCGCGAATCTCGACAGTGATAATCGTGGTCATAGGCATAATCTCCTGCCTTGCGGTCGTGACCTACAAGATGGGCCTTGCCGACGGCATGAAGCTCACCTTCTTCCCGATGATCATCATCTCCTGGACCATCGAGCGTCTTTCCATCATCTGGGAGGAAGAGGGCTCGCATGAGGTTGTCGTACAGGGTCTCGGCTCGCTCTTCACCGCGATCATCGCCTACCTTGCCATGAACAGCCTGTTCATCCAGCACGTCACCTTCAACTTCCTCGGGCTGCAGCTCGTCATCCTCGCCGGCATCCTGCTCATGGGCAACTACACCGGATACAGGCTTACCGAGCTCAAGCGCTTCAAGCCGGTTGCCGACGAGATTGAGCTCATGAGCGAAAAGAAGTCTTCTGACGATGCGGACGAAGGCAGCGGTGCTGACAGCGCTGACAGGAAGTGATGATATGTGGCAATTTCTGAAGAATTACACATCCCCGCGGAAGCTTGCCGCCATCGGCATCATGGGAATGAACCAGCGCAACTGCCTCTACATCAGCAGGTACAATCCCAGGAACCTCTACCCGCTGGTGGACAACAAGCTTCTGACGAAGAAGATTGCGCAGAAGAGCGGAGTCACCGTGCCGAAGCTCATCGGCTTCATCAGGCACCAGTACGAGGTGAGGAACTTCGAGACGCTGGTGAAGAGCCGCGCGAGCTTCTGCATCAAGCCGGCGCACGGCTCAGGCGGAAAGGGCATTCTCGTCATAGTGGACTCGCATGACGGCTCCTACATCAAGCCGAACGGCGATGCCCTCAGCGTCTCGGACATCGAGCGCCACATCACCAATATCCTCGCTGGGCTTTTCTCCCTCGGCGGGAAACCGGACATTGTCCTCATCGAGGAGCTGATCCATTTCGACAATGTCTTCGAGAACTACACCTACGAGGGCGTTCCCGACACCCGCGTCATACTGCTTAAGGGCTACCCCGTCATGTGCATGATGCGCCTTTCGACTGCCGCCTCGGACGGCAAGGCGAACCTCCACCAGGGAGCGGTCGGAGTCGGCATAGACGTGAGGACCGGACGCGCCGTAAGGGCCGTGCAGTACGGCCGCCCCATCGAGAACCATCCTGACACCGGCAACAAGCTTCTTGATCTCAAGGTGCCGCAGTGGATAAAGGTCCTGACCCTCGCGTCATCCTGCTACGAGATGTCCGGGCTCGGCTACATCGGCTGCGACATTGTGCTCGACAAGGACAAGGGGCCGATGCTGCTCGAGCTCAACGCGAGGCCCGGTCTCGCGATACAGATTGCAAACGCCGCGGGACTCCTGCCGCGCCTCAGGAAGGTCGAGAGGCTCGTCGAGTCAGATGTCCGCATGACTCCGGCGGAAAGGGTCGAGTGGTCGAGGAAGGAGTTCGGCGTCTACGAGAGCGACGACTGAAATCCTTTCAGAAGGCGGCTCTGAGCCATGAGCCCTGATGCCGCCCTCCCTTGTATCCCCCTTGGCCGCAAATTCCCTGATGACCGAGTCCCGGGACATCGCCGCACCTGCTCACCCTCTTCTTTCTCTTCCCGGCGTCTTTACAATATCCTGCCAAATATTAGTTTGGCATAAGCACCGTTTTCGGTTAAAATATTCTAAATTTTCCCGGCTCGTTATGCAGTTTATACGATAATGATCCAAGCGGTCCCCGGGATACGCAAATCCAGTTCTTAACTAAGGAGATGGCTGACAAAAACCGAGTTATTCTCTGTTACAGCCGTGGTTTTTTATGAAAAAAACAAAGATTGTCTGCACCATCGGACCCAAGTCCGAGAAAAAAGAGGTTCTTGCCAAGGTTCTTGCAGCCGGCATGAACTGTATGCGTCTTAACTTTTCCCATGGTGACTTTGAGGAACACGGCGGACGTATAATCAGACTTCGCGCCCTTATGGCAGAGACCGGAAAGACCTGCGCAATCCTCCTTGATACCAAGGGACCTGAGATCAGAACCGGCGCCATGGAGAACGGCGAGGATGTAACCCTCGAGGCCGGACAGGACTTCACCCTCACCACCAGGGATGTTGTCGGCAACAAGACCATCACCTCCGTAACCTACAAGGATCTGCCCCACGACCTCAAGCCGGGCGACACTGTTCTTCTCGATGACGGCCTCATTGCCCTCACCGTCAAGGACTGCACCGACACCGACATTCACTGCACCGTTCAGAACAGCCAGGTTCTCGGCGAGCACAAGGGCGTAAACCTCCCCAACATCAAGACCCATCTCCCTGCCCTTGCAGAGAAGGACAAGAACGACCTGATCTTCGGCTGCGAGCGTGAGGTTGACTTCATTGCCGCATCCTTCATCCGCAAGAAGGAAGACGTTCTCAGCATCCGCAAGTTCCTCGACGATCACGGCGGAAAGAACATCAAGATCATCTCCAAGATTGAGAACCAGGAAGGCATCGACAATTTCGACGAGATCCTCGAGGTTTCCGACGGCATCATGGTTGCCCGCGGCGACATGGGCGTTGAGATCCCTATCCAGGACGTTATTTTCCATCAGAAGAGCATCATCAGGAAGTGCAACAAGGCCGGCAAGTTCGTCATCACCGCCACCCAGATGCTTGACTCCATGCAGAAGAACCCCCGTCCTACCCGCGCTGAGGCAGGCGACGTTGCGAACGCCATCCTCGACGGCACCGACGCAGTAATGCTTTCCGGCGAGTCCGCAAAGGGCAAGTACCCTGTAGAGGCTGTCCGCATGATGAACACCATCTGCGAGAGAACCGATCCTGAGGTATTCGTACGCCTTGACATCGCTGAGAAGAGCTTCGTCAAGGAGCACATCACCCAGGCTGTCTGCCGCGGCGCTGTAAAGACTGCAGAGACCACCGATGCAGCCCTCATCATCGTTGCCACCAGGGAAGGCAAGTCCGCACTTGCAGTTCGCAAGTTCTTCCCCCAGGCCCCGATCCTGGCAATCACCCCGAACGACAAGGTTGCAAAGCAGCTCTGCCCGGTCAAGGGTGTTACCCCCTATGTAATCGACGAGCATTTCGCCCACACCGATGAGTTCTTCCGCATCGGCAAGGAGATTGCACTCAAGCTCGGCCTTGCCAAGGTCGGCGACCGCGTTGTCATGGTTTCCGGAGCTCTTGTTCCGAGCGGAACCACCAACACCGCATCCGTACACGTTCTGTAATACAGGAACCGTGCACTGAAGACGAAAGGAGCCTCCGGGCTCCTTTTTTTATGCCTGAATTCCGTGATTAGAGCAGATTCACGTGCTGCGTGGAACGGCGTGGCAGCTGCGGAAGGCAGGAAAGAAGAGGGAGAAGAGGAAATGAAAGGGAAGAAAAGAGGAAGAGAAAAAAGAAAGGAATAACGGGCAGGACAGGATTATTCCGTGAAATACGAGAAGAGCCGCCCCGCCTCATCCTCAGCAGGCTCAAAGCCGCTCATCACGCAGACTCCGGCAAGCATTGCCGGAATCTCATTGTAGAAAACCACCGGTATATAGCGCCTTCTCCAGACGGGAACCGAGCATTCGCCCCAGATCTTCTTGAGATTCCTTGAATGTGCCCTGCCTGAGGGCCGGAGAACGAGGCTCCCCGGAAGTCCGAAACGCACTGTCACTTTCTCGCCCTGATGCGGCGCCCTCGCCGAGAGAGCATCCGGAGGAACATTGTCCTTAAGATCAGTGATTGAGAGCGTGCAGTCTGGAAGCTGAACTGTTTTCCTGAAACCCTTCTCAGCCGTGAAGTCCCGGGGAACTTCAGGGTATTCCCTTATATTGAAGAGCTCACCCCGGAAGCGCACCGCTATGCCGCCCTCCCACCTGAGCTCCGGAACGCCGTCAGAGCCGGCCTCCGCGACCTCATCAAAAACAGAAATAAGGAAGTTATACGACGGCGGGACGCTTCCCTTCAGGAAATAGAACCGGCGCAGCGTGTTTCTCCTCCGCACGAGTGAGAGCTCCCCGAGCCGGCTGATAATGAGACCGCCGGTTGCGGGATTGACAGCCGCAGAGAGATCATCGTCCGCAACCTCGTCGAGGAGCTCGGAGGACTCGGCGCAGATTTCCGAGGTTCGCTTAAGGGATTCCCGGAAGCCGCTCCAGCGCGCGGTGAGAAGCGGCAGGATCTCAAGCCTTAAGAAGTTCCGGTCATAACCGGTGTCGGAGTTGCTCTCGTCGGTCACGAAATCAATTCCGCGCGCGCCGAGGTAGCCTAGAAGCTCCTGCTTCGTCACGGAAAGGAGCGGCCTTACGAGGAACCCTCCCGCGAACTTCTGAACCGGCCCCATCGCGGCAAGGCCCCTGACGCCCGAGCCGCGCCGGAGGGCAAGTAGGACAGTCTCGGCGAGATCATCGAGATGGTGGGCTGTCACGAGGGCCGTGCCTGTATCAGGAACAAACGGCGCAAGCACTCCGTACCTCTGCTCCCTCGCCTCTGCCTCGAGGCTGGTCCTCGGCTTTTTCCTCACCTCAACATGGCAGGACTCGAACCTGACATTGAGCTCTTCCGCCCTTTTCCTCGCAAAATCCTCCCACTCCCCGGCATGCGGGCTTATGCCGTGGTGGACATAGACTGCGGTGATCCCGATGCCGGTTCCGGCAAACTCCCTGACGCAGAGGTCAAGGAGCGCGGAGCTGTCCGGCCCGCCGCTGAACCCGATGACGAGACTGCGGACGGTTTGAGGAAGAATTTTATGAATGGAGGCGGAAAAAGCCGCTCTGACCTTTTCCGCCTCCTGCTCTGGATCTGGGGATCTCTGCATGGAGCCTTTTTACTCGGAAGTCTCAAAGACGCCGAACTTCATGAGGCGGTCGTAGCGCTGCGCTGCGAGCTCATCTGGGGAGAGCTTCCTCAGCTCCTCGAGATCACGTGACAGGCACTTGTGGAGGCTCTCGGCTGCGGCGTCATAGTCACGGTGAGCGCCGCCCAGGGGCTCGTCAATCACAGTGTCGACGAGATCAAGCGACTTCAGATCGTGCGCAGTCATATGCATAGCCTCGGCTGCGACCGCTGCCTTCTCGGCATCCTTCCAGAGGATCGAGGCACAGCCTTCCGGGGAAATTACCGAGTAGGTGGAGTACTGCATCATGTTGACACGGTTGCCGACGCCGATGGCAAGCGCGCCGCCGGAGCCGCCCTCGCCGATTACGGTGCAGACGGTCGGGACCTTAAGCGCTGACATCACCTGGATGCTCTTCGCGATTGCCTCGGCCTGCCCTCTCTCCTCGGCGCCGACTCCTGGGTAGGCGCCCGGAGTGTCAATGAAGGTGAATACCGGCATGCTGAACCTTTCGGCAAGCTTCATGACACGCACCGCCTTGCGGTAGCCCTCGGGCCTCGGCATTCCGAAGTTGTAGCGGATCTTCTCCTGGGTATCGCGGCCCTTCTGCTCGCCGATTACCGCGCAGGGCTCGCCGTCGAGCCTCGCTATGCCGCAGAGGATTGACGGATCGTCGGCGAATGCCCTGTCTCCCGCGAGCTCCTCGAAATCGGTGAAGATCCTGGAAACATAGTCTTTGGTATAAGGGCGCATCGGGTGCCTGGCGAGCCGGCAAATCTGCCATGCGTCAAGATTTGAAAAAATCTTTCTGGTAAGCTCAACGTCTTTCTGATTCAGGAGCGCAATCTCTTTGGAAAGGTCAACGCCTTCCACTCCCTCGCTTACCTGCTCGCTTACATGCTTCAGCTCTTCAATTTTCGCGAGCAGCTCCACTATCGGTTTCTCAAAATCCAGGTAATTCAGTGCATTCATAAATTTAAGTCCTCAGAATTTCAATGAAACGCTGTCTTTGCCGAACAGAAGCCTGACTCCATTGAGAAATTCATCTGATGGATCAACACGGCACGGATCCGGTTCCATGATAATTCGCGCATTCGCGATATGGTAACATAACTCAAGGGGAAACGGCCCGTTCCTGAACTTAAGAATGAGATCCCTGAGCGCCTTTGCCCGGTCTTTGGTCAGAAGGCTGTCATCAATGTCGACCCTGAGTCCCTTCGCGTACTCCCTGCGCGCCTGCTCGATGTCAATGATGTTCACGGCCTGCATGACGGTCTGGCCGTTCGTGTTCTGGTAGGTGCTGAGCTTCGTTGTTCCGGTCGCGATGATGATCTTTCCGACCTGGAAATACTCCTCGAACTCGTCGACGTGGTCAAACATGGAGATCTCCATTGTGCCCGAGGAGTCATCAATTGTGGCGAAAGCCATGGGGCGTCCTGACTTCGACTTCATCACGCGCGCCTCCTGCACGTAGCCCCCGATCATCCAGGTCCTGTTCCGGTTGAACTTGTCGTTCGGCGGAACCTGCGAGATGGGGGTCGTGTGGTAGCGGGAGAGCTCGTCGAGATACTGCACGAGCGGATGGCCGGTAAGGTAGAGCCCGACAGCCTTCTTCTCTCCGTCAAGTATGGTCTGCTCGGGCCACTCCGGGACTTTGAGGAAGTCAGGCCTTGTCGGATCAACCGAGAACGAGTCGGAGAAGAGATCTCCCTGTCCGGTGCTGCGGTTGTCGCGCTGCCTTGCCGCATAGTCAAGCGCGACGGGAAGCGTCGCAAGGAGCACGGCCCTCTTCCCCTCCTGCTCAACGAGGGTCCCTCTGCCTCCCCTGCCCCAGAGCCCGTCGAGCGCTCCGCTCTTCACGAGGAGCTCGAGCACGTTCCTGCTGACCTTCGAGAGGTCAATCCTGTTGCAGAAGTCAAAGAGATCCTTGTACGGCCCGTTTTTGTCCCTCTCGGAGATTATCGCCTCCACCGGCCCCTGGCCGACGCCCTTGATGCCCATGAGGCCGTAGACTATCGCGCCGTTCTCGTTCACGGAGAACTGGGCCCGGCAGCAGTTCACATAGGGAGGGAGCACATCTATACCGAGTCTCTTGCACTCCTTGAGGAACATCATCATCTTCTCGATGTTCTCGTTGTCCGAGGTCATGTTGGCCGCGATGAACTCCGCGGGGAAATGGGTCTTGAGCCAGAGCGTCTGGTAGGCGACCAGCGCATAAGCCGCCGAGTGCGACTTGTTGAAGCCGTAGCCCGCGAACTTCTCCACGATATCGAAGATGTGCCCGGCGAGATCGCGGGTGTTCTTGCCCTCGGTTGACTCGCCCCACTTCTTCACCGCGCCGTCCACGAATATCGCGCGGTGCTTGACCATCTCCTCCTTGATCTTCTTGCCCATGGCGCGGCGGAGGAGGTCTGCGCCGCCCAGGGTGTAGCCCGCGAGCTGCTGGGCTATCTGCATTACCTGCTCCTGATACACGACCACGCCGTAGGTGGGCTTCAGCGCCTCCTCGAGGCAGGAGTGCTGGTAGTCAGGCTGCGGGTAGGCAATCTTCTCAAGGCCGTGCTTTCTGTTTATGAAGTTGTCGACCATGCCGGAGTCAAGGGGGCCCGGGCGGAAGAGCGCTACGAGAGCGATGATATCGTCGAAGCAGTCAGGCTTGAGCTTGGCGATGAGGTTCCTCATGCCGGGAGACTCGAGCTGGAACACCGCGACAGTCTGGCAGGCGAGGAGGTTCTCGAAGGAGTCGTGATCATCAAGGCTGATGGAGTCAAGCGAGAACAGGGGCTTCCCCTCGCGCTTCAGGCGGAGGTTGATCATGTCGAGCGCCCACTTGATGATGGTGAGCGTCTTGAGCCCGAGGAAGTCGAACTTCACGAGGCCGACCTCCTCGACGTCGTGCTTGTCGAACTGCGTCACGGGCTGCGATCCGTCCTTCTCGCAGATGAGAGGTGCGAAGTCCGTGATGAGGGTCGGCGATATGACTATGCCTCCCGCGTGCTTGCCGTAGCTCTTCGTGACGCCCTCGAGGCTCAGCGCCACGTCGATGAGGTAGCGGTTCTTCTCGTCGGTCTCGTAGATGTGCTTGAGCTTGGGCTCAGCCTCCAGGGCCTGCCTGATGGTGATGTCAACGGGCTTTGAGGGGATGAGCTTCGCGATGTTGTCAGCCGCCGTGTAGGAATATCCTAGCGCGCGCCCGGCGTCCTTGATCGCGGCCTTTGCTGCCATGGTGCCGAAGGTGATGATCTGGGAGACCGCGATGTAGGGAGGCGTGTAGCCGAGCTTCGAGCAGCTGTGGGTGTGCTCGCCGCCGAAGGGCTTGTCAAGCTTTTTGTTCTCGTTATGGTAGTAGTCGAAGTAGATCTCCGGATTGAAGGTCTTGGCCTGGTTCGCCTCAATCTCGTCAATGTCTGCAGGGGTGTAGTACTCCTTCACATGCCTGATGATGTCGCCGCGACGCGCCTGGCACATGTCGACATCGAAGTCCGGCATCGAGACTCGCTCCGGGTTGAGGAAGCGCTCGAAGAGGAGGTCGAAGCGGAGAGGATCAAGATCGGTTATCTGAATGCAGTAGGCGACGAGGGATCCCGCGCCCGAGCCGCGCCCCGGGCCGATGGGGATGCCGTTGTCCTTAGACCACTGGATAAACTCCATCACGATGAGGAAGTAGCCGGGGAAGCCCATCTCGATGATGATCTTGAGCTCTTTGCGGAGTCTTTCCTTGTAGCGCGGCATCTGCTTCTTCCTCTCCTCCGGATCGGGGTAGAGGAACTTCATCCTCCAGAAGAAGCCCTTGACGGTCTTTCTTATAAGCGCGCTCTTCTGGGAGTGCTTGGTCTTGTACTGCGGCAGGAAATAGTGTCCGGTCCTGATGGCGACGCTGCAGCGCCTCGCGATCTCGACCGAGTTCTCGAGGGCCTCCGGGACGTCGCTGAAGAGCTCGCACATCTCCTCCTCGGTCTTCAGGTACTGCTCCGGGCTGAAGCGCTTCGGCCTTCTCGGATCGGCCATGACGTAGCCGTCATGGAGCGCGACTCGGATCTCGTGGGTCTGGAAGTCCTTTTTGTCAAGGAACATGCAGTCGTTGGTCGCGACAACCGGGAGATCCTCCCGGAGCGCAGCGTCAAGCTCGAGGTCGTTGCACCTTTCCTCGTCAGGGCGCCCGGTGCGGATGAGCTCAAGGTAGTACCTGTCGGGGAAGTACTTCTTGTAGAACGCTATCCTCTCGGCGGCCTTCTCCCGGTCGCCCTGCAGGAGGAAGCAGCCGACATCGCCCTCGCGTCCGCCCGAGAGCATGATGACGCCCTCTGAGTAGTCCTTCAGCCAGTCAAACTCGACAGCCGCGAAGTCGTGCCCCGGGAGATAGCCTCTGAGGTAGGCCCGCGAGACCAGATCAAAGAGGCAGCGCCTCCCGGTGTCGTTCATGGCGTAGGCGCACTGGCGGAACACCCTGTTCTCGCCCGCGTCATGGATGTTGAGCTCCACCGAGCAGATGGGCTTCAGCCCCGCGCCGTCGCCCTTCGGATCCTCGGTGAGCTTCACCAGGGTGCAGAAGTTCATCGTGTCCGTTATGGCGATGGCAGGGAAGCCGAGCCCCTTGCCGCCGGCCTTCTTCATGATTTTCCGGATGTCATTCAGGCCGTTTACCATCGAGCAGTCAGAGTGCATGCGGAGATGGACAAACTTGAAGTCGCGCGGCATTTAGTTCTCCAGGAGAAGTTTCTTCACGGGGCCGAATGATCTGCGGTAGCCCGCGATAAGGCCGTATTTCTGAATTGCGGCAAGATGGTCTTTAGTCGGGTAGCCCTTGTGTTTCGCGAAGCCGTACTCCGGGTGCAGCCGGTCGAGCTCCAGCATCTCGTGATCACGGGTGACCTTGGCGATTATCGAGGCGGCGCTTATTTCAGGGACGAGCGCGTCGCCCTTCACGACTGCCATCGAGCTGTAGTCCCACTTCGGGAGGCGGTTCCCGTCGACAAGCACGAGCTCCGGCCTCAGACCGAGGGCGTCGACGGCCCGCTTCATGGCGAGCATGGTTGCCTGCAGGATGTTGAGCGAGTCGATTTCAGCGGGGCTCGCGCGCCCCACCGAGACACAGAGGGCCTTTTCCATAATCTCATGGTAAAGGACCTCCCTCCTGTGCTCGGTGAGCTTCTTGGAGTCCCTGAGCCCCTCAACGGGGCTCCGGCTGTCGAGGATGACAGCCGCAGTCACGACATTCCCCACGAGAGGCCCCCGCCCGACCTCGTCCACGCCGCAGACGAGGTGGACGGAGGGATCAAGCGGATAGGAAAAGCCCTGCTCTCCTTCCATGGTCAGTTGCCCTGGGCGGAGCCGCTCTTCCCGATATTGAGGAGGGGAACAACGGAGCTGCCGCCCTCGCCTGACGCGACAACAGTCTGCGGCACGCTGCCGTCCCACTTCTCTGCGATGGTGAGATCGACAAGCTCCTTGTTGTTCCTGAGCGCGTCGCCCTTGAGCTTGATTGCGTCTGCCTCAGCCTTGGCCTGGACGGTGATCCTGTAGGCCTCGGCGTCAGCCTGAAGCTTGATTGCCTTGTTCTCGGCCTCGGCCTGGGCAACCTGCTTCTGGGACTCGATCTGGACCTTCTGCAGCTCGTTCCTCGCGGTCTCGACCTCCTGCTTCTTCTGGGCGGTCTGCTCGATTATGCTCTCGTAGTTCTTCGAGAAGTTGACGTCCTCAAGCTGGATGGAGAGGATCTTTACCGGGTATTCCTTGAGCTGCTCCTCCATGATCTGGGCGATGGAGTGATCAAGCTTCGCGCGGTCCTGCACGATGGTCACAGCGGTGTACTGGCCGAGGATGGTCTTGGTCGACTGCTGCACCACGGGGGAGATGACGGTATGGAAAATGTTGTCCGAGACGCCGGTGCCGAAATACTTGTACACCTGGTCAATCTTGTCCGCGTCATAGCTCCAGGTGATGGACAGGCGGTAGCTCTCGATGATCTGCTGATCGAAGGAGTATGCCGACAGGACCGGCTGTTCCGCAAGTGCGCCCTCGCCGCGGCCGAAGGTTGCCTTCTGCACCCTGACATTGAACTTCTTCACGGTCTGGACGAAGGGGATCTTGATATGAAGACCCGGATCAGCTGTCCTCGAAATTTCGCCGAAGGTGAGCACGACTGCCTTCTCGCCGGCATCTACCGTAAAGAAGGAGCCTGATCCTGCCGCGATGAGGAGGATCAGTGCGATGAACGCGATGAAGATCTTGAGTCCGGTGTCGATTCCGAGCTTCTGATTTGCATTAACCATATTTAGTCTCCGGCTTGCGCCTCTTCTGGATTAGTCTGGTGTCCGTTCAGATTTTAACCGCCTTCGGCCAGCCTGACAATACTCTCTGCGGCCCTCTGCCCGGCATTCTGCCGGAGCTCCTCATGCATCGAGCGGAAGTCCCCGAGGAGCCTCGCGAGGCCCTCAGGATCATCAAGGATTCTCACCGCCTCTGCCGCGGCATTCTCCCCGGTGCACTCCCGCTGCACGAGCTCCGGCACGATTTTCTCCCCCCTGAGGAGGTTCGGGAGCCCGTAGGTCCTGGTCTTGAGGATGAGGTGAAGGATAAGCTCGGTGACGGGGCTCACCTTGTATAGGATCACCATCGGGCGCCCCACCAGCATGCACTCGAGCGTCGCGGTGCCCGAGGAGAGGAGTACAAGATCGGCTGCCTGCATGCACTCCCTCGCCCGGCGGTCACAGAGGCGGAGCGATTTCTCAATAAAATCCTTCTCCGGATATTTTTCCAGGATCCCGAGGAACTGCGCCTTCCTCTTCTCCGAGACAAGCGGAACGGTGAACTCGGCGTCAGGATATTTTCTCTTGAGGATGCACGCTGCATCAAGGAGAACCGGCGTGAGGTATCCGACCTCGGCGCTGCGGCTCCCGGGGAGGAGCGCGAAGACCATGCCGCCACTTTTAAGCCCTAGAGCCGCGCGCGCGGGCTCTCTGGGGTTTTCGAGAGGGATCGCGTCAGCAAGGGTGTGCCCGATGAACTCAGCCCTGAGGCTGAACCTGTCGTAGAACGCTTTCTCGAAGGGGAGGAAGCAGAGGACGAGATCAAGCGCCCGCTTCATCCTGAACACCCTTTTCTGCCGCCAGGCCCAGACCGAGGGGCTCACGTAATGGACGGTTCTGACTCCGGCAAGGTGCGCCTTCTCCTCGACGTATAGGTTGAAGTCCGGCGCGTCAATGCCGACAAGGACATCGGGCCTTCTGGTCTCAGTGACATATCCCGTGATGAACTTCCGGAGGGAGAGAATGGACGGGAGCTTCTTCAGGACCTCCGCGAAGCCCATGACCGAGAGCTCGTCGATTGACCTCACCCTCGCGCAGCCTGCTTTCTCCATGAGCGGACCCGTGATGCCGTAGATCTCGGCATCCGGCCTGAGGCGGAGGATTTCCTCCGCAAGGTTCGCCCCGAGCGTGTCGCCCGAGGGCTCGCCCGCGAGAAGCGCGATTCTGAGATGCCTGCCTGCTGCGCTGCCATTGGGCACGCCTGCAGTCTCCGGCTCTG
>Ga0256406_1002419_pt1 | contig 26392 bp, 22 predicted proteins | sample RumenRJG_03DNA_FD_185986 | JGI IMG/M metagenome (GOLD analysis project Ga0256406, IMG submission 185986) | Bovine rumen microbial communities from Lethbridge, Alberta, Canada - RJG_03 | ecosystem: Host-associated > Mammals > Digestive system > Stomach > Rumen | place: Canada: Alberta | collected...
CGTCGCGCAGATAGAGGAGAAGCGCTACGCAAGGGAGCTTTTGGAGAACGAGCGCCTCGAGCACGTGTGGGCAGTAGGCATAGCCTTCTACGGCAAGATCTGCTCGGTTGTCATGAAAGACATGAGGGAGCCTGCCGCAGGCAAGGAAGGCTTGGGCGCTTTGACGAAGTAGCCAGGCCTGATTGTCACAACAAGGCCGTTTACTCCGTTGCAGCAGGAAAAGCTTTTAACTTACTTGCGCTTACCAATAATCATCCATGAAGCCTCAAAAAAAGCCCGGAGCCTTGGCTCCGGGCATTGGTCAAATCGGAAGGCGCACCGGCGCCTTCAGGATTGTCAGGCTAGCGCGGCCTTGAGCTGCTCGGTCCTGTCGGTCTTCTCCCAAGGGAACTCCTCGCGGCCGAAGTGGCCGTAGGTGGCGGTCTTGAGGTAGATGGGCCTCAAAAGGTCGAGCATCTTGATGAGGCCGTAGGGCCTCAGGTCGAAGACCTTGGGCACGGCGGCGGCGATCTTCTCGTCGCTGTACTTGCCGGTGCCGTAGGTGTTTACCGAGATGGAGACAGGCTGCGCCACGCCGATGGCGTAGGAGACCTGCAGCTCGCACCTCTTGGCAAGGCCTGCCGCGACGATGTTCTTTGCGACATAGCGTGCCGCGTAGGCGGCCGAGCGGTCGACCTTCGAGGGGTCCTTGCCCGAGAAGCACCCGCCGCCGTGGGCGGCGGCGCCGCCGTAGGTGTCGACGATGATCTTGCGTCCGGTGACGCCGCAGTCGCCCACCGGCCCGCCGATGACGAAGCGGCCGGTCGGGTTGATGAAGTACTTGGTGTTCTTGGTGAGGAACTTGGCCGGGATCACCTTCTTGATGATCTCTTCCATCACGCCCTCGTGTACGGTGTCCTGGGTCACGTTGGGATCGTGCTGGGTCGAGAGGACCACGGTGTCGATGCCGGCGATGGAGCCGTCGTCGTTGTAGACGAAGGTCACCTGGCTCTTGGCGTCGGGGCGCAGGAACGGGAGGATGTGCTTCTTGCGGCACTCGGCCTGCCTCTGCATGAGCATGTGCGCGTAGGTGATCGGGGCGGGCATGAGCACCGGGGTCTCGGTGCAGGCGTAGCCGAACATCAGGCCCTGGTCGCCGGCGCCCTGATCCTCGGGCAGCTCGCGCTCGACGCCCTGGTTGATGTCGGGCGACTGCTTGCCGATGGCGTTGATGAAGGCGCAGTAGCGGCCGTCAAACCCCACCTCAGAAGTGTTGTAGCCGATGTCGCACACGGTCTTGCGGACCCTGGCCTCGAGATCGACATGGGCGGATGATGAAATTTCCCCGGCGACCAGGATGAGCCCGGTCTTGACCAGCGTCTCGCATGCCACGTGGGCGTGCTTGTCCTGCTCCAGATAGGCATCGAGCACGGTGTCTGAAATCTGGTCTGCTATCTTGTCGGGGTGTCCCTCGGAAACTGATTCTGAAGTGAAAAGTCTAGACATTGCGTTCTCCAACTTTGGGCCGGCGCTCTAGCGGCATCCTGGCCGTGGTTCCTGCTTAATGTGCTGCGCCCTCGCGCATGTGGAATGATCGCGTCAAAAGAAATGGCGGGTCGCGCGGCTCTCTGCCGCGTGCGCTTATTCTACCCCCCGCGTCAGGAGGTGGGAGAGCGGCGGCGCCTTGCATGATAAAAGTGCTCGACAGCGTGCCTTCAGGGGCTTTGAAGGCGCGGCTTCGGACGTGCCTTCCGTGCATGTGAACGCAAAGCGGCGCAAATTTTTGCGCCGCAGGCTTTGGCTTTGCAAAATCTCATTGATATTTCCAGAGACCGCTTAGCGCAAGGCGCGGCGGTGCAGGATACGGAAAATTTAACTTCAGGAAAAAATTAGAAGTCGCTCACGCATTGGAAATATTGAAAACGGTTGCGGAAAATCGTGTACTAGAATTGGAGCGAATAGATAAAAGAGGCTGGATAGCCTGTTTCATAAGATACATGAGGAGCAATCATGCGCTTTTTCATTGATACCGCCAACGTGGACGAGATCCGCAAGGCCAACGACATGGGCGTCATCTGCGGCGTCACCACCAACCCTTCCCTGATCGCCAAGGAAGGCCGCGATTACGCTGAGACCATCAAGGAGATCACCACTATCGTCGACGGCCCGATCAGCGGCGAAGTCAAGCCGACCACCCTCGACTACGACGGCATGGTCAAGGAAGCCCGCGAGATCGCGGCGATCCACCCGAACATGGTCGTGAAGATCCCCCTGACCGCGGAAGGCCTCAAGGCCTGCCACACCTGCGCCAAGGAAGGCATCAAGACCAACATGACCCTGGTCTTCTCGCCCAACCAGGCCCTGCTCGCCGCCCGCGCCGGCGCGACCTACGTCTCCCCGTTCATCGGCAGGCTCGATGACATCTCCGAGGACGGCCTCGAGCTCATCCGCACCATCGTCGACATGTTCCAGGTCAACGGCATCGACTCGCAGGTCATCTGCGCCTCGATCCGCAGCCCGTACCACGTGATGCAGTGCGCGCTGGCTGGCGCCGACATCGCCACCATCCCGTTCAAGGTCATCATGCAGATGGTCAAGCACCCGCTGACCGACCAGGGTATCAAGAAGTTCCAGGACGACTACAAGAAGGTCTTCGGCTGATGCGGAGGCCTCAGGCCCCGAGGACCTGATGAAGGCCCCCGTCCCGCGCCACGGCGCAGGGGCGGGGGCCGCCTTGGTGTTAAGATCCCGCTGCCGTGCTTTGCGCGGCCAAATATCAATGAATCAGGCAGTTTCAGGGACAGCATCATGAAGAAGTCAAAGGCCGTGGCGGTAGCCGCCATAGCCGTTGCGGCAGTGGCCGCGATCTGGGCAGGCGGGGTTCTCGCCTCGTCCATCTATGCCGAGCAGATCCTCAATGAGGGCTGCGCGCGCGTCACCAGCGCACTTGGGCAGAAGACCAAGGGCGGCATCATGCCGTTCTCCATCAAGGTTTCCTACAAGAAGTCAGAAGGCGGGTTCTTCTCCGAGAAGGGCGCATTCACCATCGAAAGCTCGCAGGGCAAGGGCATAGTGCTCGACGCCTCGACGAGCCATGGCTTCCTCTCCTTTGACACCGACGTGGATCTCATCCCGATCCTCAACAACTTGTTCGTCAAGAGCGGCGTGCTCGTGATGGCCAAGTCGCAGGCCGCGGCCGAGATCAAGGCAAGGCTCCTGCCTGCCTCAGGCTCCCTTTCCATGGACATGGGCGGGCAGTACTCGCGCGGCTACCTCGATGCGGCAAAGCTCCAGCCCCAGGGCCAGGAGATCAGCATCAAGGCCTCCGCCGCCGGGCTTGAGTCCGACAAGCCCAAGCTCTCAGGCCACGCCAAGGGCGTCATCGCCCCGGCCTTCAGGGCCGACAGGGTAAGCCTCACCGCCATCTCAGGCGGCAATGATGATCCAGGCAGCCTGCAAGCCTCGGTAAAGGGGCTTGACGTCAAGGGCCTGGGCGCCCTCGCCGCGGTGGACGACGCCTCGCTGAAGGTGGAGTCGGTGAAGTCCAAGAAGGATGCTGACTTCGACCTGAAGGTGGCGCTCGACCTCAAAGGATCTGCAGGCAGCGCCTCGCTCACAGGCGCAGTGGGCCCCTTCTCGCGTCAGAAGGCCATGCAGCGCGGCGCGGCGGTGAGCGACATCATCACCGAGCCCGGCGCGCTTGGCGCCTACTTCTCGCAGGGCGAGGGCTTCGCGCGCATCGACTCGCTCAAGGCCTCTGCCGACACCGACATGGGCTACGGGCGCATCGCCTTCAACGCGCAAGGCAATGGCAGCTTCAGCTACCGCACTGACGCGGGCCTCGAGCAGGGTTTCAGGAGCGTCAAGGGCAGCGCCGACCTGTCAGCGTCAGGCCTGTCCAAGGACGCCGAGCAGTGGCTCCAAGCCTTCGGCGGCAGCATGCTTGAGCGCACGGCGGACGGCTACAAGGCCCACATCGAGGCCCAAGACAATCGCATCAAGATCAACGGAAAAGTTTTGTAATTTATATCAGGAGTTTAGCTTATGTCAGACTACAGAGTGCTTGCCAACGCGCTTCGCGCGCTCAGCATGGACGGCGTCCAGAAGGCCAAGTCCGGCCACCCCGGCGCGCCCATGGGCATGGCCGATATGGCCGAGGCGCTTTGGCGCGGCTTCCTGCGCCACAACCCCAAGGATCCCAAGTGGCCCAACCGCGACCGCTTCGTGCTCTCCAACGGCCACGCCTCGATGCTGCTCTACTCCCTGCTGCACCTGACCGGCTACGATCTCTCGCTTGACGATCTCAAGAACTTCCGCCAGCTCGACTCCAAGACCCCGGGGCACCCGGAGTACGGCATCGTCCCGGGCGTCGAGACCACCACCGGCCCGCTGGGCATGGGCCTTGGCAACGCCGTGGGCATGGCCATCGCCGAGCGCATGCTCGCCTCGGAGTTCAACCGCGACGGCTTTGACATCGTCGACCACCACACCTACGTCTTCATGGGCGACGGCTGCCTGATGGAAGGCATCTCCCACGAAGCCTGCTCGCTTGCCGGCACCTTGGGCCTCAACAAGCTCATCTGCCTGTACGACTCCAACGGCATCTCGATCGACGGCGAGGTCAAGAACTGGTTTGCCGACGACACCGCCAAGCGCTTTGAGGGCTACCACTGGAACGTCATCAAGCTCAAGGACGGCAACGACGGCGCCGAGGTCCGCGAGGCCATCGCCAAGGCCCAGCAGGAGAAGGAGCGCCCGACCATCATCATCTGCCCGACCACCATCGGCTTTGGCTCGCCCAACAAGGGCGGCACCGCTGCCAGCCACGGCGCCCCGCTGGGCGACGAGGAGATCGCGCTGACCAAGAAGGCCCTGGGCTGGAACTACGGCCCGTTCGAGGTGCCCGAGGACATCCGCAAGCAGTGGGACGCCACCGCGCAGGGCGCGAAGATCGAGGGAGAGTGGAACGAGCTCTTCTCAAAGTACGAGCAGAAGTACCCCGAACTTGCCGCAGAGTTCAAGCGCCGCGTGCAGGGCATCCTGCCCGAGGGCTTCGACGCCAAGGCGCGTCAGTGGATCGATTCGCTCCAGAAGGCCCCGGATCCGAAGCTTGCCACCCGCAAGGCCTCGCAGGTCGCGTTGAACTGGCTCGGCGCCCAGCTGCCTGAGCTCGTCGGCGGCTCTGCCGATCTGGCCCCGTCCAACCTCACCTTCAACAAGGAGTCCAAGGACAACGGCCCGCACAACTTCGCAGGCAACTACTTCCACTGGGGCGTCCGCGAGTTCGGCATGAGCGCCGCGATGAACGGCATGCTGCTGCACGGCGGCTTCAGGCCCTATGGTGGCACCTTCCTCATCTTCTCGGACTACGCGCGCAACGCGCTGCGCATGGCCGCCTTGATGAAGATCCCGACCATGTTCGTGTTCACCCACGACTCCATCGGCGTCGGCGAGGACGGCCCTACGCACCAGCCGGTCGAGCAGGTGGCCTCGCTGCACCTGATCCCGGGCTTTGACACCTGGCGCCCGTGCGATCAGATAGAGACCGCCGTGGCCTGGGTGGCCGCGGTTGAGCGCAAGGACGGCCCTACCGCCCTCGTGCTGACCCGCCAGGGCCTCGAGCAGATGCCGCGTACCCAAAAGCAGGTCGAGGAGATCGGTTGTGGCGGCTACGTGCTCAAGGACTGCGACGGCGAGCCTGACCTCATCCTCATCGGCACCGGCTCCGAGGTCGCGCTGTGCGTCCACGCCGCCGAGAAGCTCTCCTCCGAGGGCAGGAAGGTTCGCGTGGTCTCGATGCCTTGCTCCGACGTGTTCGACCGCCAGGACAAGGGCTACCGCGACAGCGTGCTGCCTCCTTCGTGCCGCGCCCGCGTCGCGGTCGAGGCCGGCCGCTCCTCGCTGTGGTACAAGTACGTGGGCCTGGACGGCAAGACCGTCTGCATGGACCAGTTCGGCGCATCCGCCCCGGCGGCCAAGCTCTTTGAGCGCTACGGCTTCACCGTGGACAACGTGGTCGCAACTGCCAAGACCCTCCTGAAGTAAGCATCTGGAGGCGAAAGCCGGGCGGGGGCCGCGCCCCGCCCTGAAGAGGCCTTCCGCGCAAAGCGCGGGAGGCCTTTTGCGCCTATGGAAAAAATGCTCAAAAAACGCCCGCCGCGGCTTTAGCGGCGCCGTTTTGTGGGATAAAATTACGTTTGGCGCCGGGGCCTGCCCCGTGCGCGCGAGATTCATACACAACTGAGGAATAATCGAACTATGGCAATTCTGAAAATGGCCGACCTCGACCTTAAAGGCAAGCGCGTGCTGATCCGTTCCGATCTGAACGTGCCCATCAAGGACGGCAAGGTCGCTTCCGACAAGCGCATCATGGCCACCCTCCCGACCATCAAGCTGGCTTTGGAGAAGGGCGCCAAGGTGATGGTGATCTCCCACCTGGGCCGTCCGGAGGAAGGCGTTTTCAGCGAAGAGTTCTCCTTAAAGCCGGTTGCCGAGTACATCCAGGGCAAGCTGCCTTCCGTGAAGGTCCGCCTGGTCCCCAATGACGAGTACTTGAACGGCGTCGAGCCCAAGGACGGCGAGCTGCTGGTCCTTGAGAACTGCCGCTTCAACAAGGGCGAGAAGAAGAACAACGAGGAGCTGGCCAAGAAGTACGCCAAGCTCTGCGACGTGTTCGTGATGGATGCCTTCGGCACCGCCCACCGCGCCCAGGCCACCACCTACGGCGTGGCCCAGTTCGCCCCGGTCGCCTGCGCCGGCCCGCTGCTCGCCAATGAGCTCGAGGCCCTCGGCAAGGCCATGGAGCACCCGGCCCACCCGATGGTCGCCATCGTCGGCGGCTCGAAGGTCTCCACCAAGCTGACCGTCCTCAACAGCCTGCTCAAGGTCTGCGACCACCTGATCGTCGGCGGCGGCATCGCCAACACCTTCATGCTGGCCCAGGGCCACAAGATCGGCAAGTCCCTGGCCGAGCCGGATCTCGTCGAGGAGTCCAAGAAGATCATGGAGAAGGCCGGCATCCCCGAGTTCGTGGATGTGGTCGTCGGCAAGGAGTTCGATGAGAAGACCCCTGCCGTGACCAAGGACCTCAAGGACGTCGCCGACGATGACATGATCATGGACCTCGGCCCCAAGTCGATGGCCAACATCAACAAGGTGATCAAGGAAGCCAAGACCATCCTCTGGAACGGCCCGGTCGGCGTGTTCGAGTTCGATCAGTTCGCCTCCGGCACCAAGTCCATGGCCGAGGCCATCGCCTCCTCCGGCGCCTTCTCCGTTGCAGGCGGCGGCGACACCATCAACTCCATCCAGAAGTTCGGCGTCCAGGACAAGATCTCCTACATCTCCACCGGCGGCGGCGCCTTCCTCGAGTTCGTCGAGGGCAAGAAGCTTCCGGCTGTCGAGATCCTCGAGAAGCGCGCGGCTGAGTCCAAGTAAGCTGCGCTTGGCGCCCGCCTTGAGCGGGCGCCTTCGTCACAACCACAACTATTCCATAAACTTTCAGGAAAAAGGCAATAAATCAAATGACCAGAATTTCCGATGTCGTCAAGCCCGGCATTGTCACCGGCGAGAACCTCCAGAAGCTGTTCGCTGTGGCCAAGGAAAACGGCTACGCGTTCCCGGCTGTCAACTGCGTCGGCACCAACTCCATCAACGCCGTGCTCGAGGCTGCTGCCGAGGCCAAGTCCGCTGTGATTATCCAGTTCTCCAACGGCGGCGCCACCTTCATCGGCGGCAAGGGCCTGAAGCTTGATAAGCCCCAGGCTGTCGCCGTGCTGGGCTCGATCTCCGGCGCCCTCCATGCCCGCAACGTGGCCAAGTACTACGGCGTTCCGGTCGTCCTCCACACCGACCACTGCGCCAAGAAGCTGCTCCCCTGGGTCGACGGCCTGCTGGACGCTGATGAGGAGTACTTCAAGGAGCACGGCGAGCCGCTGTTCTCCTCCCACATGATCGACCTCTCCGTCGAGACCCTGAAGGACAACATCGACCTGTGCTGCAAGTACCTCGAGCGCATGTCCAAGATCGGCATGACCCTCGAGCTCGAGCTCGGCTGCACCGGCGGCGAGGAAGACGGCGTGGACAACTCCGACAAGGACGAGTCCGCCCTCTACACCCAGCCCCAGGATGTCTGCTACGCCTACGAGCGCCTGATGAAGATCTCCCCGAACTTCACCATCGCCGCCTCCTTCGGCAATGTCCACGGCGTGTACAAGCCGGGCAACGTCAAGCTGACCCCGACCATCCTGCGCGATTCGCAGAAGTACATCCACGACAAGCTCCACACTCCTTCCGAGAAGCCGGTCGACCTCGTCTTCCACGGCGGCTCGGGCTCGGAGCCTGAGAAGATCAAGGAAGCCGTCTCCTACGGCGTCGTCAAGATGAACATCGACACCGACACCCAGTGGGCGACTTGGAACGGCATCCGCCAGTACGAGCAGAAGAACCACGACTACCTCCAGGGCCAGCTGGGCAACCCGACCGGCCCTGACGCCCCTAACAAGAAGTACTACGATCCGCGCGCCTGGCTGCGCGCCGGTGAAGTCTCCATGAAGGAGCGCGTCATCGAGGCCTTCAAGGAGCTCGGCTCCTACAACTCGCTCTAATCTTTGAGTGAATGAATAAAAGCCCGCGGTGGAAGCCGCGGGCTTTTTTCACATCGTGAGGGCGCCACGCCCCGCTGCTGCAAATTTGCGGTTTTGCGGGGTGTGGCGCTTTCTTTGGCAAAGAAGCATCATTATTGTGATGCAAATGTCATTCGGGTGCCAAAAGGGCGGGATCTCCATTCCTATAATTCGGATAATCGTTTCAGGCAAAGGTGGAGACCATGTACAAAGTCCTCAATTTCGGCTCGCTCAACATCGACTACGTCTACTCGATGGACCACATCATCAAGCCAGGCGAGACCGAGGCCGCGCACTCGCGCGGGATCTTCCCGGGCGGCAAGGGGCTCAACCAGTCCGTGGCCTTAGCCCGCGCAGGATCGGACACCTGGCACGCAGGCGCCCTGGGGCAGGGGGACAACTCGATCTTAACCGGCGTGCTGAAGGACGCCGGAGTCAAGCTCGACTACCTCAGGACCCACGATGTGCCCACCGGCCACACCGTGATCCAGGTTGATCCTTCGGGGCAGAACAGCATCATCCTCTTTGGCGGCGCCAACCGCTCGCTCAAGGACGATGAGGTAGAGGAGACCTTCAGCCACTTCGGAGCAGGCGATCTCCTCGTGCTGCAAAACGAGGTCAACGGCCTTGAGCACATGATGAGGCTCGCCGCGCAGCGCGGCATGAAGACCGCATTCAACGTCTCCCCCTTCACGCCCGATCTGCTCGACCTGCCGCTCGACCTCTGCTCGGTGCTGCTCGTAAACGAGATCGAGGGCGGGGCGATCGCTGGCATGGATCCCTCATCGGATCCTGACAAGCTCATCGACGGGATCAGGCGCCGCGTGCCGCAGTGCACCGTGGTGCTGACCCTGGGAACCCGCGGCTCGGTGCTCTCGATCCCAGGGCAGGATCTGCTCAAGTGCGGCTGCTGCAAGGTCAAGGCCGTGGACACCACGGGCTCGGGCGACACCTACACGGGCTTTTTGCTCACCATGCTCATGAAGGGCGAGGCTCCGCAGCGCGCGATGCACATCGCAGCGGCGGCCGCGGCCATCTCGGTGACCCGCCCGGGCGCGGCCTGCTCCATCCCCTCGCTCTCCGAGGTCATGGCAAGCGAGCTCATGCAGAAGGCCCCTGAGTTCAAGGGCTGAGGTTTTTAAAAGGCGCGGACGCGCCATAGGAGTTTTCATGAAGAAAATCGGCTGCCTCAATTCCGAGCTTTCCTACGTCATCGCCAAGCTCGGGCACTTCGACACCCTCACCATCGGCGACTGCGGGCTTCCCGTGCCCAAGGGGGTGCAGAGGATCGATCTTGCGGTGACCTACGGCGTGCCCTCGTTCGAGAGCGTCTTCAAGGTCGTGGACGCCGAGGCCAAGTTCCAGAAGGCGACCATCGCCTCCGAGGCTCGTCAGCAGAACCCGCAGTTCTACGAGATGATCATGAAGTGGGCGCGCGAGCGCGGCGTCAAGGTCGTGGAAGTGCCCCACGATGAGCTCAAGCGCCAGAGCGCGCAGTCGGTCGCCGTGGTGCGCACCGGCGAGTGCCACCCCTGGTGCAACGTGATCCTGGAGTCCAACGTCTCCTTCTGACTGAGGGATGAAGGTTGGGGTCCCAATCCCGCGCTCCGATGAGGCTCGACTACGCCGCGGCCCTCATCTCAAGGCTCCTGCCCGTGCCCTTCCTCATCCTCAACAAGGATGGGGCGGTCATCAAGGCCATGGGCCAGCAGAACAACACCTGGAACGTGCTGGTCACGGATCCGCCGTTCCTGCGCTCGCTCTTTGAGAGCGCGCGCAAGGACAAGATCTGCCTGGTCACCTCCGAGCGCCCCGTCTACTACGGCTGCGTCGAAGTGATGGACGGGGCGGCCGCGATCATAGGGCCCGTCACGCTCACGCGCACCGACAACTCTTTTGCCAAGCTCTACGCGCTGCGCCACCACGCCGAGAACACCGTGCTGATGCGCGCAGATCCACCTGCGGTCGCCTCGGTGCTGCTCTTGATCCACGCCGAGGTCACCGGGGAGGCTTTGGCGCTCACCGACTTCCTCGACCGCTACTTCCTGACCGAGGACGCTTCAAGCGCCGGCTCCGGGGTCATCGAGGAGCATGTTGGTAAGGGCCGGCCCCACAACCCCGATGCCTTTGAGCGCCAGATCCGCGAGTCGATCGGGGAGGGCAGCTCCGAGGGGCTGCGCAAGGCCTTCGAGTCGCCCTATGCCTCGATGCGCGGCACGCTCTCGCGCGATCCGCTGCGCAACGCCAAGAACCTGGGCATCGTCGACGTGACCATCGCCACCCGCGCGGCCATCGATGCGGGCCTGGGCACTGAGGAGATGTACATAGTCTCAGACGCCTTCATCGCCGAAATAGAGGACTGCCGCTTCCCCGAGGAGGCAGCCTCGCTCGCCCGTGCCTGCGCTTATCGCTGCGCCCGCATGGTCGCGCGGCACTTAAGCGACGACGGGCCAGGGGCGGATCGCTGCTTGCGGCCAAGGTGCGCGAGTACATTGACCGCCACATCGGCGAGTGCATCAGAGTGCAGGACATCGCCACGGAGCTTCGGATGAGCAGCGGGCACCTCATGCGCCTCTACCGCGCGCAGTCAGGCATGACGCTCGGGGAGGCGGTGCGGCAGCGGCGCGTCTACACCGCCAAGATGATGCTCAGGAGCCCCGATCCGCTGATCGCGAGCATCGCCACGATGCTGGGCTTCAGCTCGCAGAGCCACTTCGGCAGGGTGTTCCGCGAGGTGACCGGCATGACCCCGGCTCGCTACCGCCAGGCCCACATGGGCAGGTAGCCCAAATATCGCAGGCATGAAGAAGGCCGCCATGAGGCGGCCTTCATCGTCAATGCATCAAGCGCTTACTGCTTGTTGAAGGGATTGCCCTGCGAAGGCTGCTGCGGCGCGGCAGCAGGCTGCTGCCACTGTGGCGGGACTGCGCCGAAGCCCTGGGCTGGGGCGGCAGTGGCTGCGGGAGCGGCATTCTGCACCGCCGCGCCTTCGGGCATGCCGTACTTGTTCTGACCAGGGGTGGAGGGCATCAGGGTCAGGATGAAGGTGATCACGAAGAACAAGAAGGCCACGAAGCAGAGGACGAAGCCGATGATCATCATCGCACCAAAGCCTGCGGCGAGCGTGTCGCTGTACGAGCCGCTGGAGGCGGCGGCGGCGAACCCGCTTAAGACCATGATCACGCCGCCTATGATCCAGAAGGGGAGCTGCAGCCAGAAGAACAGCGATGAGTGGCCGGAGTCGTGCATCCTCCTGCACAGCACCGCGAAGGTGGGGATGATCGCGTAGAGACTCCACAGCCCGTAGATCAGGCTGCCGATGACCGGGATGATGACGCTGAGGATGACGGTCACGATGTTGGCGAAGAACAGGAAGAGCACGAACCACCAGTACTCGGACCTGCTGGCTCTGCCGCTGAACTGGAAGTACGCCTTGGTCAGAAGCTGGCGCTTGGCGCTTTCAAGAAAAGTCATTTGTGTCTCCTATCGTGGGGATTTGTTCTTATTACTAGGGATGTTTTGTCCCGTGAGGCTAATGTATGCACCCTATTGCATTCAAGTCAAGCCTTGGATTTGGCAAATGGAAGGGGCGGCAGATCAGGATGCGCCCCCGCCTTGGAAGGTCGTCCCGTACTGGTTCTCCCCTTCCTTTGAAGGGAGGATCAGTAGCACGAGCAGCATGATGAGCAGCAGCGCCGAGGCTGCGAGGAAGGCGAGGCCTGTTGCGAAGTTGGGATCGTCAAGGAGCTGCCACATCCCGGCCCCCGGGTTGTAGATGGCGAGGATGAGCGAGCGCGAGATGAAGAGCGCGGCCCCGATGGCCGTGAAGGCCGCGATGAGCAGGATGAGCATCGAGTGCCCGGAATCGTGGAGCCTCCTCGTGGCGCAGGCAAGGCAGGGCACGATGAGAAAGAGCGACCAGAAGTCTGGCAGCGCGCCGATCCCGCTGACCCACGCAATTACCCCAACTGCCATGTTGCTTGCAAGCACAAAGAGCATGAAGAGCCAGAACTCTGGGAGTCCGGCCCGGCCCCTGAAGTCCCAGTAGGCCCTGGTGGCAAGCTGCCTCTTTACGGTGTCAAGAAAGTCCATCAAGGCCTCCATCCAAAACGCGCACGAGTAAGGGCGGTGCGCTTCAAGGGCATCATACTTGGTTTGCTGCAATGAAAACCGCCCGGCAGTGCATGCGTCATGCATAAAGAAGACGCCGCGTGCGGCGCCTTCTGCAAGCCCAGTGGGCTTAGTACTTCAGATCCTCACTTGAGGTTCTTCCTTAAGAAGTCATCGATCTTCTGGAAGGGGATGACATCGGTCTTGTAGTAGAGGTCGGTGTGCACGGCGCCTGGGATTATCAGGAGCTCCTTGTTGTCGCCCTTGAGCCTCTTGAAGGCGTCCTCGCCCATGTAGCGGGAGTGGGCCTTCTCGCCGTGGATCACCATCACCGCGTTGCGGATCCTGTCGATGTAGGTCAGAAGCGGGGTGTTCATGAACGAGATGGCCGAGGTCACTGCCCAGCCGCCGTTGGAGCCTAGCGAGCGCGGATGGTAGCCGAGCTTGGTCTTGTAGAAGGCGTGGTAGTCCTTCACGAACTGCGGCGCGTCGCCGGGCACCTTGTCGGGCACGCCGCCTGCCAGCGCGATCCTGCCCTCCCTTGCGTCCCTGGTGCGCTGGTCGGCGAGCTTGACCAGGTTGTCGTACCAGCCGTTCTCGTCGATCTTGTCGAAATAGCCGCGCGAGATGTTGCGGCTCATGTCGTACATGGTCGAGACGATCGTGGCCTTGATGCGCGGATCTGAGGCCGCGGCGTTCAGGGCCATGCCGCCCCAGCCGCAGATCCCGATGATGCCTATCCTGCCGTGATCCACATCGTCGCGGGTCTCTAGGTAGTCCACGGCCGCCGAGAAGTCCTCGGTGTTGATGTCCGGGGAGGCGACGTCGCGCGGCTGCCCGCCGCTCTCGCCGGTGAACGAGGGGTCGAACGCGATGGCGAGGTACCCGCGCTCTGCCATGGTCTGGGCGTAGAGCCCCGACACCTGCTCCTTGACTGCGCCGAAGGGGCCGCTGACGGCCAGCGCCGGCAGGCTGCCCTTCGCCCCCTTGGGCTTGAAGAGATCGGCTGCCAGGGTGATCCCGAAGCGGTTTATGAACACGACCTTTGAGTGGTCGACCTTCGGGCTCTGCTTGAACACCTTGTCCCACTTGTCCGTGAGCTTGAGGTGCTCAGGCTCGGGCCTTGTGATGAAACCGGGGTTTTCCGCGGCGGATGCGCCGGCGGAGATGGCCGCGGCAGCGGCCGGGAGCAGAATGGCGTACTTTAGCGTCTTGAACATGGTGCCTCCAATGCAGGGAAATGATGTAATCAATTTTTGCATAATATAATCGATATTATGCAATCTTGCTATGTCGATTTAGAAAAATCCGGCCGCAATCTTGAATGCAAGTTTGGGGGAGGGGAGCTTCGATCGCATGTTGCGAATTTGCGGAATAAGCCGCCGCTCCTTGTGCCGCAATGGTTCCATCAGAAAGAAAGAGGGGCGGGGCAGTGCCAGCCTGGCTGACAAGTTCAAATATCAATTATCTGAAGTCTAAGAACAATATCTGAAATGCCTGTTCGCGTCTGCGGATAGTCTGCAAATGCGGCCGCAAAATCCAGCGCAAAAGCGTTTTGCACGAATTGCGATTCAAATAACAAAAGAACCGTCAGTCATGTCATTTGAATGTCATAAATGTCATGCATGTGCCATCAGCGGCCCTTGCCAATGCCTAAGATAACCATAGCTGGTTTACAGCAGGGGCGGCCTTGAGAATGCGCCCCCAATACAAGCAAACATGAATGGAGATTCAATAATGAAGCTGAACAAGTTCTGCGCCTTATCCGCCATGGCCATTGCCGCGGCCGCTTTCACCGCATCTGCAGCCTTTGGCGCCGACGCCCCTAAGCGCCTGACCGGCGGCGGGTCGAACATCATGTACATCATCACCCCGTCCCACTCCAACCCGTTCTTCAAGACCGAGGCCGAGGTCGCCGCGGCCACTGCCAAGAAGCTGGGCTACGAGGTCAAGGCCGTCTCCCACGACGACAGCCCGGTCAAGCAGTCCGAGCTCTTCGAGACCGCCATCTCCGACAAGGCTGCCGCGATCATCTGCGACAATGCCGGCGCTGACGCCACCGTCGCCGCCGTCAAGCGCGCCTACGACAACAACATCCCGACCTTCCTGATTGACCGCGAGATCAACGAGCAGGGCATCGCCCAGGCGCAGATCGTCGCCAACAACTACCAGGGCGCCAAGGGCTCTGCCGAGGTCTTCGTCGAGGCCATGGGCGAGGAGGGCGAGTACGCCGAGCTCCTGGGCCTCGAGTCCGATACCAACGCCAAGACCCGTTCGACCGCCTTCCACGAGGTCATCGACCAGTACCCTGACATGAAGATGGTCGCCCAGCAGACCGCCAACTGGGATCAGAACCTGGCCTATCAGAAGATGGAGACCATCCTGAACTCCCACCCGAACCTCAAGGGCGTGATCTCCGGCAATGACAACATGGCCGTCGGCGCTGCCGCCGCCATCAAGGCCGCCGGCAAGACCCTCAAGATCATCGGCGTCGATGGCTCGAACGATGCCCGCGACGAGATCAAGGCCGGCAACATGACCTCCACCGCGATGCAGCCTGCGGCCCTCATCGCCCAGACCGCCGTCGAGCAGGCCGACAAGTACCTTAAGACCGGCGCTACCGGCAAGCCTGAGAAGCAGCTCATCGATTGCGTGATCATCACCAAGAAGAACGCCGACAAGCTCAACAACTTCTCTTACTCCAAGTAACCCACAAAGCGCGGCGCCGCTTGCGGCGCCGCATTCCCAAGCGCATTTCCAACATGGCCGCGAGCGCGGCACGGGGGGGATCTGCCGCTTTGGACAGGAGATTCACACATGGCAAGCAAGAAACTCATAGCAGGCGCGGTGGTGGCCGCCGCGGCGCTCGCTTACGTCTTCGGGTCGGCCACCTATGTCGAGGAGGGCAAGGAGGCCGAGCTCACAGGCCAGGTCGCCTTCAACTCCGACGAGGTGGTCAAGGACTTCTGGAAAAACAAGGCCGATGCATACTTCTCGAGCAAGGCGGTCGACACCGCGCAGCTAATCAAGGAGTCGGGCGGCGACTTCACCACGGTCGCAAAGAAGTACGGCCGCTACTCGATGGGCGACAAGGGCGCGCTCTCGTTCATCGTCAAGGGCATCGGGACCATCAGCAAGGCCAAGGTGCGCGACAAGGGTTCAGGGTACCTCGAGCTCACTGAGGATGGCATCGACCCTTCTGCCAACACCATAAGGCTGCAAATAGGCCCGGTGTACAAGGGCATGGCCGTGCGCGACTCGATAAGCCTCATCAAGTTCGATGACTTCAAGAACCAGGAGCAGTGGGCAGCCGTCTCGGTCGCCTTCTTCAAGCTGGTCTCCGAGAAGGTCGTCGCCCCGGTTAAGGCCTCATTCAAGGAAGGCGCCAAGGTCGAGTACACCGGCTGCTTCACCGTCAGCGACGTCGATCCCTCGCGCCTTGACATAGTTCCGGTTTCGCTCAAGGTTTCGGAGCAGTGACATGGCTGAGACATTAAACGACATAGTGCTGCACGCCGAGAAGATCGACAAGATCTACCCGGGCACCAAGGCGCTCGACCAGGTGTCGTTCGACATCAGGCGCGGCAAGGTGAACGTGCTCATCGGCGAGAACGGCGCAGGCAAGTCCACGCTGATGCGCATCATCGCCGGCATCGAGAAGCCCTCGTCGGGCAAGCTCTACCTCGAAGGCAGGGAGGTGAGCTTCAACTCCACCGTGGACGCCAGGAAGGAAGGCATCGCGATCATCCACCAGGAGCTGTGCCTGTTCCCCAACCTCACGGTCTTCCAGAACCTCTTCATGTCCGCTGAGCACACCAAGCACGGCGTGCTCCAGGACAACGAGCACCGCGAGCTTGCAAAGAAGGTGCTCGCAAGGCTCGAATACCCCATCGACCCTGACACCAAGGTCGGCGACCTGCGCGTGGGCCAGCAGCAGATGATCGAGATCGCGCGCAACCTGCTCATCCCCAACCTCAAGATCCTGATCATGGACGAGCCAACCTCCTCGCTCTCCGAGCAGGAAGTTGACGTGCTCTTCCACATCATGCGCGAGCTGACCGCATCGGGGATCTCGATCGTCTACATCTCCCACCGCCTCGAGGAGCTCATGCGCATCGGCGACTACCTGACCATCTTCCGCGACGGCAGGCTCGTGGCGCAGGATGAGACCAAGAACGTCGACCTCGCCTGGATCGTCCGCAACATGATAGGCAAGGGCAAGAACTACCCCAAGCGCAAGACCCAGGTCGACTGGAGCTCGCGCGAGAAGGTGCTCGAGGTCAAGGATCTCTGCCTGCCCAAGCCCGGCGGCGGATACCTGCTCGACCACGTCTCCTTCTACCTGCGCAAGGGCGAGGTGCTCGGCCTCTACGGCCTGCTCGGCGCCGGGCGCACCGAGGTGTTCGAGTGCATCATGGGCCTGCGCCCGCTGCACACCGGCACCATCATCAAGGGCGGCAAGGTTTTGAAGATAGGTGAGCTGTACGAGATGATCGACCAGGGCTTCGCCCTGCTGCCGGAGGACCGCCAGCGCGACGGCCTCGTCCAGCCGATGAACATCGAGCAGAACATCGCCCTGACCAACATCGGGCACTACACGAACAAGCTGGGCCTCATAAGCGACAAGGCCGAGGACGCGGCGGTGGACGAGATGATCAAGGACGTGACCATCAAGGTCGCCGATAAGAAGCTGCCGATCCTCTCGCTCTCAGGCGGCAACCAGCAGAAGTGCGTGTTCGCCAAGGGCGCGCTCACCAAGCCTGACATCATGCTGCTCGACGAGCCGTCGCGCGGCATCGACATCGGCGCCAAGACCGAGATGTTCCAGCTCATCTACCAGTACGCGGAGCGCGGCGTCTCGCTCATAGTCGTCTCCTCGGAGCTTGAGGAGATCACGGCCATCGCCGATCGCGTCATCGTGCTGTCCAGCGGCGTCAAGACCGCCGAGTTCACAGGCGCTGACATCACCCAGCAGAACCTCGTCGAGGCCTCGTACAAGGGCCACCGCAAGAACTGATCCACGGAGTTACGGATTATGAACAAGAACAACCTGATAATGACACTGCTCAAAGGCCGCACGCTCATCGTGCTCGGCCTGCTGGTGATCTTCTTCGCCTTCGCCAGCGAATCCTTCCTCACCACCTCATCGCTGCTGCTCATCTCAAAGCACGTGGCGCTCTACGGCATCCTCGGCATAGGCATGACCTACGTCCTGGTCACCGGCGGCATCGACCTGTCGGTGGGCTCGGTGGCCGGCGTCGCCGGCATGGTCGCGGGCTTCCTAATCAACAAGGGCTTCACGATCTTCGGGACGACCATCTACTTCTCCGTGCCCTCCATCGTGCTCATCGCGATGGTCATCGGCCTCATCATCGGCTTCGTGAACGGCATCGTGATCACCAAGTTCGCCGTGGCGCCCTTCATCGCCACGCTGGGCATGATGTACATCGGCCGCGGCTTTGCAAACCTCATTTCAAACGGCGCCACCTTCCCGAACCTCGTTGGCAACAAGGCCCTCGGGAACACCGGCTTTGAGATCTTCGGGCGCGACGTCATGAACTTCCCGGTCGCCGTGATCATCCTCATCGTCATCGCGTTCATCGCCGCCATCGTGCTGCGCAAGACCCCGTTCGGCTGGCACATCCTGGCCATCGGCGGCAACGGCCGCGCGGCCAAGCTCTCCGGCGTCAGGGTCGACCATGACACCATCTGCGTCTACATGTTCTCCGGCGTGTGCGCCGCGATCGTCGGCATCATCGCCACCTCGCAGCTGGTCGCCTCCCACCCGATGACCGGCAACACCTGGGAAATGAACGCCATCGCCGCGGCAGTGCTCGGCGGCACCTCGCTGATGGGCGGCGTCGGCACGATCGTAGGCACCGTCATCGGCGCCTTCATCATCGGCGTCATCACCGACGGCATGGTGATGTGCGGCGTGTCCGAGTTCTGGCAGATGGTCATCAAGGGCCTCGTCATCGTGCTCGCCGTCATCATCGACCAGTACCAGCGCGACCTCCAGGCCCGCATGGCGCTCCAGGCTCGCAACGAGAACAAGTAAAAGGACTAAAGCGTACACAGGATAAAGGAGAGGCCCGCCCGGGGCGGGCCTGAAAAATGAATCATGGCAACAAAACACGTGAAACTGGGCTTCGTGCCCACCCGCAGGAGCGTCTTCTCCGCCCCTGACGCGCTCAAGTACCGCGACCTCACCGCAAAGCGCCTGACCGAGCTTGGCATCGACTTCGTGGACATCAAGGACATCAACCCCGAGGGGCTGCTCTTTGCCGACGAGGACGTCAGGAAGATCGCCGACAAGTTCCGCCGCGAGGGCGTGGACGGGATCATGCTCGCCCACTGCAACTTCGGCACCGAGTACGTCTGCGCCAGGCTTGCCAAGGACCTGGGCCTCCCGGTCCTGGTCTGGGGCCCCCTGGACGAGCGCCCGCTGCCCAACGGCGTGAGGCTGCGCGACAGCCAGTGCGGGTTGTTTGCAACCGGCAAGGTGCTGCGCCGCTTCCGCGTGCCGTTCACCTACCTCACCAACTGCCGCCTGAGCGATCCGGTGTTCGAGCGCGGCGTGAAGGACTTCCTGGCCGTCTGCAACGTCGTCAAGACCTTCAGGCACATGCGCATCTTGCAGATGGGCCCGCGCCCGTTCGACTTCTGGTCGACGATGTGCAACGAGGGCGAGCTGCTTGAGAAGTTCAACATCCAGCTCTCCCCGGTGCCGCTCTCCGAGGTCGTGCTGCTCACCAAGAAGATCATGGCCGAAAACGGCGCGCAAGAGCAGATCAAGTTCCTGCAGGAGAACACCGTGGTCAAGGTCACGCCCGACCACCTGAAGACCATCGCGGCCCTGGCCGAGGCCATGAAGAGGCTTCTTGAGAAATACGGCTGCCAGGCCGGCGCGATCCAGTGCTGGACGGCGCTGCAGGACGAGCTTGGGATCATGCCTTGCGCGGCCAACGCCATATTAAACGACATGGGCTACCCGATCGTCTGCGAGACCGACATCCACGGCGCCATCACCGCGCTTTTGGCCGAGGCTGCGACCATGGACGGCTCGCGCAGCTTCTTCGCCGACTGGACGGTGCGCCTTGCAGATGCCGACAACATCGAGCTTCTGCAGCACTGCGGCCCGTGGCCTTACTCGATCCTCTCCAAGAAGCCCGAGCTCACCTGCCCCATAGCCTTCAAGGACGAGGGCGCGCTCTCGGCCGAGGCCAGGCACGGCGACAAGCTCACGCTGATGCGCTTCGATGGCGACAACGGCGAGTACTCGCTGCTCCTGGGCAACGCCCAGAGCGCCGACGGACCGCACATCCTGGGCACCTACATGTGGGTCAAGGTGCAGAACATCAAGCGCCTTGAGGAGAAGATCGTCACCGGCCCGTACATCCACCACTGCGTCGGCGTCTACAAGGACGTCGTGCCGGTCATGTACGAGGCCTGCAAGTACATGGGCGTCAAGCCCGACCTCTACGATCCGATCGAAGAGGACGTCAAGGCATACCTGAGGGGGGAATAGCATGGCCGAACTCAATCTCAAGAAGCTCTGCTGGAAGCTCAGGGAGAACCTCCTGGACATCATCATGAGCGGCAAGGGCGGCCACATCGGGGGCGACATGTCGGTGGTCGAGGCGCTCGTGGAGATCTACTTCCGCCAGATGGACGTGACCCCGGAGAACTTCGCCTCGGGCGATCACGACCACTTCGTGATGTCCAAGGGCCACAGCGTCGAGGCGCTCTACGCGGTGCTGGCGCAGAAGGGATTCTTCCCGCTTGGCGAGGTGCTTGAGAAGTTCTCGCGCTTCGGCTCGCCCTTCATCGGGCACCCGAACAACAAGCTGCCGGGCATCGAGATGAACTCGGGCGCCCTGGGCCACGGACTTCCGGTCGCGGTCGGCATGGCGATCGCCGAGCGCATGAACAGCTCGGCCCACCGCGTCTACGTGGTGATGGGCGATGGCGAGCAGGCCGAGGGTTCGGTGTGGGAGGGCGCCATGGCAGGCGCCAACTACCGCCTCGACAACCTCTGCGCGCTCGTGGACCGCAACCACCTGCAGATCTCGGGCAACACCGAGGACGTGATGGCCCTGGGAGACCTGCATGGCAAGTGGGCGAGCTTCGGCTGGCACGTCATCGACGTTGCGGACGGCAATGATCTTGCCGAGCTGCACAGCGCCTTCGAGGAGGCGCGCGTGGTCAAGGGCAAGCCCACCGTGATCATCTCCAACTCGATCAAGGGCAAGGGCTCGAAGATCATGGAGAACAAGGCCTCCTGGCACCACCACCTCCCCACGCAGGAGGAGTACAGAGAGATCATGGCCGACCTCAAGGCAGCAGAGGAGAACGCATAAATGTCCAAGAACATTGCAAACAAGCAGATGATCTGCAACGTGCTGATGGAAGCGGCCGCGAACGACCGCGACATCGTGGTGCTCTGCTCGGACTCGAGGGGCTCGGCCAGCGCCACCCCCTTCTTTGAGAAGTTTCCTTCCCAGAGCGTCGAGGTCGGCATCGCCGAGCAGGACCTAGTCGGGATCAGCGCGGGCATGGCCCGCGTGGGCAAGCGCCCCTTCCCGATGTCCCCGGCCTGCTTCATCACTGCCCGCTCCTACGAGCAGTGCAAGGTCGACGTGGCTTACTCGCACACCAATGTCAAGCTCATCGGCATCTCAGGCGGCGTGAGCTACGGCGCCCTGGGCATGTCCCACCACAGCGCCCAGGACATCGCCTGCATGACCTCGATCCCCGGCATGAGGGTCTACCTGCCCTCCGACTGCTGGCAGACTCGCAAGCTCATGGAAGTCATGGTCAAGGACAACGAGCCTGCCTACATCCGCGTGGGCCGCAACGCCGTCGATCCGGTCTACTCCGAGGACGACTGCCCATTTGAGATGGACAAGGCCACCTTCATCGCCGAGGGCACGGACGTCGCCATCATCGCCTGCGGCGAGATGGTGCTCTATGCAAAGCAGGCAGGCGAGATCCTAAGGCAAAAGGGCATCAGCGCCAGCGTCGTCGACATGTACTGCCTAAAGCCTCTGGACGAGGACGCCATCGTCAAGGCCGCGCAGAACGCCCGCGCCGTCGTGACCGTCGAGGAGCACTCCCCGTTCGGCGGGCTGGGCTCGGAGGTTGCGCGCGTGCTCGGTGAGAAGTGCCCGCGCAAGATGGCGGTGATGTCGCTGCCTGACGCGCCGGTGATCACCGGCACCTCCAAGGAGGTCTTCGCGTACTATGGCCTCACCGGCGAGGGCATCGCCAAGAAGGCGGAGGGGCTGCTCAATGGCTGAAGGCCCCCTCATCCTGGGCATCGACCAGAGCACCCAGGGCACCAAGGCGCTGCTCTTTGACGAGAAGGGCCGCCTGGTGGCCAAGGCCTCGCTGCCCCACCGCCAGATAGTCGACTCCCGCGGCTACGTCGAGCACGACCTGAAGGAGATCCGTAAGAACGTCTGCAAGGCGGTCTCCCAGGCCGTGGGGCAGGATCCCTCATACGAGGGGCGCATAGCCTGCGCCGGGCTCTCGGTGCAGCGCGAGACCGTGGCCGCGTGGCGGCGCTCGGACCTCGAGCCCGTGCACAACGCCATCGTCTGGCAGTGCGGCAGGGCGCACGAGATCGTAAAGCGCGGCGAGGTCTCGTCGCAGAAGGATCTCGTGCGCAGCCGCACCGGGCTTGAGCTCTCCGAGTACTTCTCGGCACCCAAGCTCTGCTGGATGGCCGAGAACGTGCCTGCGTTCAACGAGGAGGCGCGAAAGGGCAACCTGCGCGTTGGCAACATCGACGCCTACCTGCTCTCGTGGCTGTGCGGCGACGAGGCCTTCGCGACCGAGCCCTCGGACGCCTCGCGCACCGAGCTCATGGACCTCAGGTCACAAGAGTGGGATGCGGATCTCTGCGCGCTCTTCAAGGTGCCTTCTTCGGCGCTGCCGCCGATCCGCGACACCGACAGCCTCTTTGGCATGACGGACTTCCGCGGGGCGCTCTCTCGCAGGATCCCGCTTCACGCCTGCGTGGGCGACTCGCAGGGCGCGCTTTTCGGGCACGGCTGTCTTGAGGCAGGCGGCATGAAGGCGACCTACGGCACCGGGTCATCGGTGATGATGAACGCAGGGTTCGAGGTTCCCAATGTCCCGCACGGCATAGTTGCCTCGGCAGGCTGGAGGCGCCAGGGCGGCAAGGCCGTGTTCGTGCTCGAGGGCAACATCAACTACTCGGCTGCGATCATCACCTACCTCAAGGACTCCCTGGGGATCATCAAGTCCCCATCGGAGACCGAGGCGCTGGCGCGCGCGGCCAACCCCGCCGACCGCTGCTACTGGGTCCCGGCCTTCTCGGGCCTGGGCGCCCCGTGGTTTAACGGCGAGGCGCGCGGCATGATCACCGGCATGAGCAGGCTCACCGGCAGGGCCGAGGTAGTGCGCGCCGCGCTCGACTCCATCGCCTACCAGGTCTCCGACCTCGTGGGGCTGGAGCTTGAGGCCTCGGGCGCCTCGAATGCGTCCTTGCACGCCGACGGCGGCGCCACCGCCAACGGCTACCTGATGCAGAAACAGTCCGATCTCCTGGGGATCCCGGTCACGGTGCCGCCTGACGCCGAGCTCTCGGGAAAGGGCGCGGCGATGCTCGCAGGCATCGCCCAGGGCGTTTGCCCCGATGAGGCGCTCATCGAGGATCCTGCCGAGTGCCGCTCCTACAAGCCGCAGATTGGCAACGAGGAGCGCGCAAGGCTCGAGGAGGGCTGGCATAAGGCGGTCAAGGCCGCCATAGCCCTGGGCTCGTAATCAAAAACTTCATGTAAGGCTCCCAAAAGTCTTGCCATGCGTGCGGCAGTCCCTTGCGGACTGCCGCTTTTTTGCGCGCGGGGCAGGGGATGGCGGGCCGGGCCTTCTGCAAAATGAAGCGCAAACAAAACGGAGGCGCCTGAGGCGCCCCCGCATTCCCGTCAAGCCAAGCCTTATGACGAGGATCTCGACTTGAGCGAGGAGAGCACGCTCGAAAGCGAGCTCAAGGCGCCCGAGTTGTTGGCCATGAGGGTGTCGAGGTTCGAGTACTTCTTCGTGATCATGGCCTGGTAGGCCTCGATCGTCTCAGAGTCCTTGGTCTGCTGCTCCTCGATGTCCGCCTTCTCGGTGTTGAGCCTCTGGGTTCTCTGGTCGAGGATCCCCGAGCTCTCGGTGTATGAGTCGAGGTAGGAGTCCATCTTGGTGAGCAGGCCGTCGGAGCTGTTGGTGAACATGTCGTTCACGGCGTTGGGGTTGCTCTCCATGGCCTTGCTGAAGTCCGAGGAGCTGAAGCTCAGCGTGCCGTCCTTGTTGAAGGTCAGTCCCATGTCGAATATGGTCATGCCGCCCTCGGACTTCGAGAAGCGGGTGATCATGTTCTGCAGCTGGCTCATGACCGAGGTGACCGAGGAGTCGCCGGCGAGGTCGCCGCCGTCCTCGTTGGAGGCGCCGTTGGTGTAGGTGTTGCTCTTTGACAGCGCGGTCAGCGAGCTGACCATGGTGTTGTAGGCGTTCACGAAGTTCTGCATCTTCGTGGCCGAGGAGCTCGGGTCGGTGGCGACGTTGACCGAGTAGGTCTTCACCGTCTTGTCGTCCGAGCCGTCGGCGGCCGAACCCTTTATGGTCGTGGTGTTGGTATCGCTGCTCGATGCCGCCTCGGAGGTCTGGTAGACCTCGATGTTGAGGCCGGCGACCACGTTGTCGAACTTGTTCGATGAGGAGCGCAGCTCCTCTCCGTCGACCTGGATCACCGCATCCCGGGCGGCCGTGTGGGTCCAGCCGTTCGCGGCGTAGTCGGAAGGATCCATCGCAAGCGAGCTTAAGCTGTCGCGGCCGGAGGCCGTGGAGCTGTTCGCTGCCGAGGAGGTTACCTTGATGGCGCTTGCCGAGTCGCCGGTGGTGCCGCCTGAGAGCGAGAACGTGTAGCCTGAGGAGGTCTTGACCAGGGAGGCCGAGACGCCGTAGGCGTTCTGGTTGATCTTCTTGCGGATGCTCTCAAGGCTCTCGCCGTCTGCAACGTCGACGGAGAAGGTCTTGTTGTCGCCCAGGTCGAAGGTGAGGGTGCCGGCCTCGAACTTGTTGTTGAAGCCGTCGGCAGTCGCGAACTTCTTGGTGTCCTTCTCGGCCTTGGCCAGCTGGGTCACGGCCAGGTCGAAGTTCGTGTTGCCCACGCCGTTTGCGGCGGTGACGCTGAAAATCTGGTTCGATGACGACTGGGTGGTCGTGATCTTGTGGACGTTGAAGGCCTCGGTGTCGTTGGTGATCGAGGTGATGGCGCTTTGGAACGTCGACAGCGCGCTCTTGAACGAGGCCACGCCCGACAGCTCGATGGTGTTTGCGTTCGCCCTGGCGGTGGTCTGCCTGGTTACCTGCCTCTTCTTGAGGCTTACGAGCTGATCAACGATTGAACTGAAGTCGTTGCCTGACGCAACACCCATCGAAGTGATTGTCGATGCCATCTTCTCACCCCCATGGCGATGCGGAGCACCCGCAGCGCCTTTATCCATTTCTACTCTTTTATCGGCGGCCGGGGCGTTTCCCTTTAGGCATATTTTGCCGTTTTTGCCGCATGATTCACTACATTTATAACACTGAAACCTCAATTTTTACGCATGTAGACATGGCCGCCCGAGCGGCCTGTCGCCTACCCCAACCCCCTGTTCCTCACCCTCCAAGGCCTCTGCGGGCCGTCCAGTGAGCTTCCGCGATTACTTCCTGATTACTTTACCTAAAATTCGAGTAATCAAAAGTAATGTTTTCGCTCTGTTTGGCGGAATTTGCGCTATACTGTATCTGTAAATTAACAGATGTAGAGGAAGCATGCGGCAGCAAGTAACCTCGGCCAGGGTTCCGCCCGAGATCCAGGCCATGAAGCCCGAAGGCTTCGGCTCCGTGGAAGTGCGCAGGTTCAGGCACAAGGACAGCGAGTACTATTACGTCTACCAGTACTCCTACGAGAAGCTCGACAAGGCCGTCAACGGCCGCAGGTGGAGGAAGAACACCGGCCGCATCATAGGAAGCATTTCCCCGTCGGAGGGCTTCATCCCCAACAGGTATGGCATGTCAATCATCAGGCGGAAGAACCCGCTGGCAGCCGCGGACGGCATCCCGTTCAGGAACTACGGCGCCTACGCGATGCTGCGGGCGCTATCTCCGGAGATAGACGGCGAGCTGAGGAAGGCCTTCCCCGACGTGTTCCGCGAGATCAGGGCGCTTGCCCTCATGCGGCTGGTCGAGGGCACGTCCAAGGCCGCGGCCATGAAGGAGATCTTCGACAACTGCTGCCTGAGCCTGGAGTCGCCGGATCTGGCGATGTCCGAGCGCCCCGTGCTGGCCCTGGCCGAAGCGCTCGGAAGACGCGGGGACGACTGCCGCGCCTTCATGCGCGCGTATGTGGGCAAGGCCTCGACGCTGCTGTTCGACGGCACCTCGCTTTTCACCCGCGAGGACGACTCGCTGGCGCAGAAGGGCTACAACCCCGACCACTCGCTCAACACCCAGATCCGCCTGCTCTACATGTTCGAGAAGGACTCCCACCGGCCGGTCTTCTACACCATGCTGCAAGGATCGCTCGTTGATCGGGCGGCCTTCATCAACGCGGTCAGGCTTTCCGGAGCAAGTGACTGCGTCGCCATCGCCGACAAGGGCTTCTACTCCAAGAAGAACGT
>Ga0256406_1002420_pt1 | contig 26385 bp, 23 predicted proteins | sample RumenRJG_03DNA_FD_185986 | JGI IMG/M metagenome (GOLD analysis project Ga0256406, IMG submission 185986) | Bovine rumen microbial communities from Lethbridge, Alberta, Canada - RJG_03 | ecosystem: Host-associated > Mammals > Digestive system > Stomach > Rumen | place: Canada: Alberta | collected...
TTTATTCTGCACCGTTCTGGCAGCAGCTGATCGTTTTGTGTATGCTGACACCTGTGTGTGAGGAGCTGCTGTTCAGAGGGCTTGTTTTCGGCAGCATGAGAAGAAAAATCTCAGGATGGAAGGCGGCAGTTTTCACATCTGTGTTGTTTTCGGTTCTTCATGGGAGCCCGATTCAGATGCTCTATGCGTTTCCGATGGGACTGGTTCTACAGGTTTTTCTGCACATGGAGGGAGGCCTGGAGGCACCGATTCTTCTCCATATCTGTGCAAACCTGGCATCCGTTCTGACAGAGTACATCCTTCGTTGACTTTTCGGATTAATTCTGCTTATATTTGTAGAAATGCACAAGATGTTGGGTTCAGCCTGTATAAAAAGGAGAGAATGCTATGTATTCGCTTGATGAAGTAAGACGAGAAGATCCGGAAGTTGCTTCAGAAATTGAATCCGAGATTGCCAGACAGAACAGCCATATTGAACTGATTGCTTCAGAAAACTGGGTATCCCATGCGGTTATGGCAGCGATGGGAAGCCCGTTGACTAACAAGTACGCGGAAGGGTATCCGGGACACCGGTTCTACGGCGGCTGCGAGTGCGTGGATGTCATCGAAGACATTGCCAGGGAAAGAGCAAAGCAGCTCTTTGGCTGCACATATGCCAATGTCCAGCCTCACTCCGGTGCACAGGCCAACATGGCGGTGGAGTTCGCCCTTCTGAAGCCGGGAGATACACTGATGGGCATGAATTTATCAGAAGGAGGACATCTGACACACGGAAGCCCGGCTAATTTTTCAGGAGCTTATTTCCACGTTGTTCCTTATGGAGTCAACGCAGATGGATATATTGATTATGATGAAGTTGAGCGGATCGCAGAGGAATCGAAACCAAAGCTGATCATTGCGGGGGCAAGCGCATATCCGAGGATCATTGATTTTCAGCGGTTTGCGGAGATTGCGCATCGTGTGGGCGCCTATCTGATGGTTGACATAGCCCATATAGCAGGACTGGTTGCAACAGGACTTCATCCGAGCCCGTTCCCGTATGCGGATGTTGTGACGACGACAACCCACAAGACGCTTCGCGGACCGCGCGGAGGGCTGATTCTGTCCAGTGAGGAGTTTGCGAAGAAGCACAAGCTTAACAAGGCTGTGTTCCCAGGCATCCAGGGAGGCCCTCTGGAGCATGTGATTGCAGCCAAGGCTGTCTGTTTCAAAGAGGCGCTTCAGCCGGATTTCAAAGTATATTGCAGCCAGGTGGTGAAGAATGCAAAGGCTCTTGCAGACGGACTGACAAAAAGAGGAATCCGCCTTGTCTCCGGGGGAACGGATAATCATCTGATGCTGGTAGATCTGACGAATACAGGGAAGACAGGGAAGGAAGTGGAGACTGCGCTGGATGCAGTCGGAATCACTGCCAACAAGAACACTATCCCGAATGATCCGCAGTCCCCGTTTATCACATCCGGACTCCGCCTCGGAACACCTGCGGCGACGACAAGAGGGCTGAAGGAAGCAGACTTTGATGTTGTAGCGGATGTGATTGCGAAGACAATTCTGGAAGGAGATGCACAGGCGGAAGCCTGCAGGAAACTTGTGAAAGCGCTGACAGCCTGGTATCCGCTGAGCTGAGTGAAGCGTACGGATGTTATATGACAATCCCGATTGAGGAGTAAGACGGTTTATACATGAAAATACTTGACGCAATTTGGGACGGAACACTGGACACCCTGAAGCTGATTCCGTTCTTGTTTATCACCTACTTGGTAATGGAGTGGGTCGAACATCGGACATCGGATCATACAAAAACAGCAATCAGAAAAGCCGGGCGTCTGGGACCGCTTGTGGGAGGCATTCTGGGCGTGATTCCGCAGTGTGGTTTCTCCGCTGCAGCAGCCAGCCTGTATGCCGGGAAGGTTATAACCGCGGGAACCCTGATTGCAGTTTTTCTGTCGACATCGGATGAGATGCTCCCGATCCTGCTGTCTGAACGAGCAGGAATCGGTTTTATCGCAAAGGTTCTGATTGTGAAGGCACTCTATGGGGTGATCGCAGGATTTTTGGTGGATTTTCTGTTCAGAAAACTGAATGAGAGAAGAATCGGGGTTGGTATTCACGGAATCTGTACACAGGAGCATTGTCACTGCGAGAAGGGAATCGTCCGGTCAGCGCTCAAGCATACTGTAAGCATTACATTCTTTATTCTGCTGATTTCCATTGCGCTGAATATTCTTCTTGCGGTCGTAGGGACAGAGAATCTGTCGAACCTGGTTCTGAACCAGCCTGTAATCGGAGAAGTGCTTGCCGGTCTGATTGGGCTGATACCGAACTGTGCGGCATCAATAGCGCTCACGCAGCTGTATCTGGAGGGAGTCATGAGTGCCGGGGCGATGGTTTCCGGGCTGATGGTAGGAGCAGGCGTCGGACTGCTTGTGCTGTTCCGCACAAACCGGCATACCAGACAGAATATCCAGCTGACAATCCTTCTTTATATACTGGGTGTTGCCGGAGGGCTGATTGTACAGGCGCTCCGGATATTCTGAACATGAATGTTTGAAGGGAAAACAGACGGAACCGGGGACTTAGGACTTGATCCGGCAGAGGGTATTCAGACAGATATGATGAAACGAGGGGACCGCTTCGTGCGCGTCCGGGAGGGCAGATAACGAATGGATTATATGGTGCGGGCGGTTGCAGCGGATGAGTCAATCCGTGCATTTGCCGCAACGACAAAAGAGACAGCGGAATACGCACGGCAGGCGCACAGAATGACGCCTGTCTGTACGGCAGCATTGGGACGGCTGCTCACAGGGACGGTCATGATGGGCAGCATGATGAAGGAAGACAAGGGGGTTCTGACGATCCAGGTAAAGGGCGATGGACCGATTGGCGCTCTCACAGCAACTGCCGATTCGAAGGGGCATGTGAAAGGATATGTGAATCACCCGGGAATAGAACTTCCCCTGAAGGACAATGGTCATCTGGATGTTGCCGGAGCCGTCGGAGCAGGGACGCTGACTGTCATCCGGGACCTGGGGTTGAGAGAGCCATATGTCGGAACCATCCAGATGCCAAGCGGTGAAATTGCGGAGGATCTGACCTATTCCTTTGCAGAATCTGAGCAGGTGCCAAGCTCTGTCGGGCTTGGAGTTCTGGTTGATACGGATCTCAGTGTCAGGCAGTCCGGCGGCTTTATCATACAGGTGATGCCTCAGGCGGACGGACAGGTCATTAACCAGCTTGAGACAGCACTCAGGTCAATGCCGTCTGTTACATCCATGCTCTCCGATGGCCTGACACCGGAGATGATCCTCGGCCAGGTGCTTGGAGAGTTTGATGTAAAGATTGAAGAGAAGATGCCAGTATCATTCTCATGTGATTGTTCCAAGGACCGTGTCAGGCATGTCCTGTCAACGCTGCAGATGAGCGATCTTGAGAGTCTGGCTGCAGATAACAAGCCGATCGACATTGCATGCAATTTCTGCGGGAAGTCCTACCGGTTTGACGCCGATGAACTCAGGGAAATCGTAGAGAGACGGAGGGGCTGACAAGACCCTGGCGGATGAGCCGGTATCTGGATGATGGAGAAACCGGAAGAGGGGATCATTCATGTGGGATGGATTTATCAAGACAGCTGCTGTTACACCAAAGATCCGCGTTGCGGATGTTTCCTATAACGCTGAGGAGGTCATACGGCTTGCCAGAGAGGCAGCTGCAGAAGGGGCAAAGATTATCGTTTTTCCGGAGCTGGTTCTGACTGCTTACACATGCGGGGATCTGTTTCTGCAGGCACCGTTGATCCGGAAGGCTGGAAGGGCGCTCCTTGATGTTGCACAAAGGACAGCGGACCTGGAGGCATTGATTTTTGTCGGGCTTCCCGTCGAGATTTGTGGAAAGCTGTATAATACTGCAGCTGTTCTTCAGAGAGGGAAGATTCTTGGGTTTGTTCCGAAGCGGTCGCTCCCCAATTACAACGAATACTACGAGGCCAGATGGTTTCACCCCGGCATTGAGGAAGTCACGGAGATTTCATTCTTCGGGCAGACGGTCCCGTTTGGTATGAACCTGCTGTTTCGGTGTATTCTGGAAGAGGATGGACTACAGGGCGCGGAAGCTGAGTCATCCGGGAGCCTTGCAGGTCTGGTGGTCGGCGCAGAACTTTGCGAGGACTTGTGGACTCCTGATCCGCCATGCACCAGAGCTGCGGTGGCGGGTGCAAACCTGATTGTGAATTTATCGGCATCGGTTGAGGTGACAGGCAAGAACATTTACAGAGAGCAACTGGTTTCGATGACCTCCGCCAGGCTGATCGCAGGTTATGTCTATGCCAGTGCGGGAGAGGGAGAATCTTCACAGGATCTTGTTTTTGGCGGGCAGAGGCTGATCTGTGAAAATGGAACGATGCTTGCAGACTCCGGCAGGTTTACGTGCGGAATTACGTATGCAGAGCTTGATATAGACAGGCTTCTGGCGGAGCGCAGGAGAATGACAACCTATCCTTCGGAGCCATCTACGGCTTATAGAATAGTTCCGTTTACCCTGAAGATGGAAAGAACGGTTCTGACAAGGACCTATAACAGGAGACCATTTGTCCCGGATGTGCAGGCTGACAGAGAGCGCAGATGTGAGGAGATTCTGACAATCCAGGCATTGGGATTGAAGAAACGAATTGAACATGTGCACAGCAAGGCGGCTGTAATTGGAATATCGGGAGGACTTGACTCAACATTGGCGCTGCTTGTGACTGCCCGTGCCTTCGACCTGCTTTCCATGGATCACAGTGGGATTCTTGCTGTCACGATGCCGGCATTCGGAACGACTGACAGGACATATCACAATGCGGTTGAGATGTCGAAAGCGCTTGGCTGTACGTTGAAAGAGATCAATATCAAAGAGGCCGTCCAGATTCATTTCCGGGATATCGGACATGATCCTTCAGTGACGGATGTAACATATGAAAACGGACAGGCAAGGGAGCGGACACAGATTCTGATGGATCTCGCCAATCAGTATGACGGGATGGTGATCGGAACAGGGGATATGTCTGAGCTGGCGCTGGGATGGGCAACCTACAACGGCGATCATATGTCCATGTACGCAGTCAATTGTTCGGTTCCGAAGACGCTGGTCAGGCATCTTGTACATTATGCAGCAGATACCTGCGGGGATAAACGGCTGCAGGAAACACTCCTGGATGTTCTTGACACGCCGGTGAGTCCTGAGCTGCTTCCTCCGAAGGATGGGAGGATCGCACAGATCACAGAGGATCTGGTGGGACCATATGAGCTGCACGACTTTTTCCTGTACTATGTCCTGAGGTTTGGATTTGATCCGCTGAAAATCTACAGACTGGCGAAGCTTGCGTTCAAGGGAATCTACGAGGATGATGTCATCCTTAAGTGGGAGAAGACATTCTACTGGAGGTTTTTCTCGCAGCAGTACAAGCGGTCCTGCATTCCGGACGGCCCGAAGGTCGGGTCTGTTGCACTGTCTCCGAGAGGGGATCTGCGGATGCCGTCAGATGCAGTGGTTTCACTCTGGCGGGAAAAACTGGATCTTCTCTGAAAAGATGCGGGAGAACGGTAGAAATGGAGGATGAGGGAGGTAGGACATGACTGTCAAATCGGATATTGAGATTGCGCAGGCTGCTGAAATAAAGCCAATCCGGGAGATTGCGGAAAAACTTGACATAGATGAAAAATATCTGGATTTATATGGAAAGTATAAGGCGAAGATCGACAACAGGCTTCTGAAAGATCAGAAAGATAAACCGGATGGAAAGCTGATCCTCGTGACAGCCATTACACCGACGCCGGCTGGTGAGGGGAAGACGACGACCTCTGTTGGTCTGGCAGATGGTCTTTCTGTGATCGGGAAGAAAGCCTGTGCTGTTCTCAGGGAACCATCGCTCGGACCGGTATTTGGACTCAAGGGCGGCGCGGCAGGTGGTGGATATGCGCAGGTTATTCCGATGGAGGATATCAATCTTCATTTCACGGGAGATTTCCATGCGATCGGCGCAGCAAACAATCTGCTCGCGGCCATGATTGATAACTCAATCTACCATGGCAATCCGCTGAACATAGATCCGAGAAAGATTACCTGGAAAAGATGTGTGGACATGAATGACCGTCAGCTGCGGTTTATTGTTGACGGATTGGGCGGAAAAGCCAACGGAATACCCCGAGAGGATGGATACGATATTACGGTTGCTTCGGAGGTGATGGCGGTATTGTGTCTTTCCTCTGATCTTTCGGATCTGAAAAAAAGACTTTCAAAATTGATTGTCGGGTATACCTATGGAAAGCTTTCGGAACAGAAGCCTGTAACGGCTGGCGATCTGCATGCGGAAGGCGCAATGGCGGCGCTTTTGAAGGACGCAATCCGCCCCAATCTGGTTCAGACACTGGAGCATACGCCGGTGATCATCCATGGCGGACCGTTTGCAAACATTGCACACGGCTGCAACTCTGTGATCGCGACAAAGATGGGCATGAAACTGGCGGATTATACCGTGACGGAAGCTGGTTTTGGCGCAGATCTGGGAGCTGAGAAGTTTCTGGATATCAAGTGCAGGAAAGCCGGAATACATCCTGATGCCGTGGTAGTGGTGGCGACCGTACGTGCGCTCAAGATGCATGGAGGGAAGGCAAAGGCCCAGCTTGGCGAGGAGGATCTTCAGGCTCTGAAGGAAGGAATTCCGAACCTGCTCCGTCATGTTAGTAATATCCGGGATGTTTTTGGATTGCCCTGCGTGGTCGCGCTGAATGCATTTCCGACAGATACACAAAAAGAGTGGGGGCTGGTTGAAACAGAATGCAGAAAGCATGGCGTGAATGTCGTCCTGTCTGAGGTCTGGGCAAAGGGCGGGGAAGGCAGCAAGGTGCTTGCACAGGAAGTCGTCAGACTGTGTGAAGAGCCGAATCATTTCCAGTACGCCTATGAGCTTGAGGGGACGATTGCAGAGCGGATTGATCAGATTGTCCGAACGGTTTACAGGGGAGAAGGCGCACTTCTGAATGATGCTGCAGCAAAGGAGGCAGCACAGATTGAGCGAATGGGCTTCGGGAATCTTCCCATCTGTATGGCAAAGACACAGTACTCATTCTCGGATGACCCGAAGAAGCTTGGAGCTCCGGAGCATTTCAAGGTGACAGTCCGCAGTCTCAGGGTGAATGCCGGGGCCGGCTTTATTGTGGCACTGACAGGCGACATTATGACGATGCCCGGCCTGCCGACACACCCGGCAGCAGAGAATATTGATGTTGATGAAAACGGAAAGATCACTGGACTGTTCTGAGGTAGTGACATGAGATTTCGTCCCTGTATCGATATCCATAACGGGAAAGTAAAGCAGATTGTCGGAGGGTCGCTCAGAGATGAGGGAAACTGCGCCATAGAGAATTTCGTGGCGGAGAAATCGGCGGCGGATTTTGCACGTTTTTATCACAAGGACCATTTGAAGGGCGGTCATATCATCCTTCTGAATCCGGCAGGGTCGCCATATTATGAGGCAACCAGAAGGGCAGCACTCGAGGCGCTTCATGCTGAACCGGGAGATTTCAGTCTTGGAGGAGGAGTGACTCCGGAGAATGCGCAGGACTATTTGGACGCGGGAGCGTCTCACGTCATTGTAACTTCATATGTTTTTTCGGAGGGACGGTTTAATCGTCAGCATCTTGAACAGATGGTTTCAGCGGTTGGGAAAAAACATCTGATCCTGGACTTGTCATGCAGACGGAGGGATGATGGATTCTATATCGTTACAGATCGGTGGCAGAAGTGGTCGGATGTGAGACTGAGTGTTCAGGTCCTGAGAAAGCTGTCCGAATTCTGCGATGAATTCCTCATCCATGGAGTGGATACGGAGGGAAGGCAGAGTGGGCCGCAGCTGGAGCTGGTCGAATTAATTGCTGCGGCGTGCGCAGGGGAAAAGCAATATCGCTTTCCGGTCACATATGCAGGCGGAATCGGAAGCTTTCAGGACCTTGAAGCAGTCCGGAACCACGGAAAAGGCATGGTCGATGTGACGATCGGAAGTGCACTGGACTTATTTGGGGGCAGAATGGCGTATCGGAGTGTTCTTGAGATGTGCGGATGGGAAACGAAATAACCGGCGCTGTCTTTCAGCCTCCGAAGGGACTTTTAGCGAGCAGAGATTGTTCTTGACAACAGCAGACGAGCGATGAATATGACAGGTAATCCAGAAGAACTGAAGGTCAACAGACGGGAAATCTACAGATATCTGGGGATTCGGAACGGAGAACCGGATCAAGCAACACAGGCGTTGGTGGAAAGTGTTCTCAAAGAGCTGACAGATAACGTACAGCTGAGAGAATTTCATCAGATGTTTCCACTGCATGTTCCTCAGGACGAGCTTCACACAATTGATATGACCTGTTTCCGGACACATAGCCGCAGTCTGGAGAAAAACCTGAGAGGGTGCAGCGATATCATTGTGATGGCCGCTACAATAGGGTCAAAGGTCGACCTGCTGCTGCGCAGGTACAGTCTCACAAATGCAAGCCGGGGTGTTGTAATGCAGGCGGCATCGGCGGCTATGATCGAAGCGTGGTGCAATCTGACAAACGATGCCATCAAGACAGAGGCGGCAGGCAGGGGGCTGTATCTCAGACCGCGGTTTTCACCGGGCTATGGAGATTTCCCGCTTGACAATCAGCGGGATATTTTTCAGGCTCTTCAGGTTGAAAAGAGGGTCGGAATCGCATTGACTGAGTCCCTGCTGATGATTCCAAGCAAGTCTGTAACGGCTGTGATTGGGGCAGGAAGAGACCATTTGCCTTGCGTCAGAGAAGGATGTGAGGCGTGCAGTAAGGCGGACTGCCTCTATCGAAGAAATTCAGCAGCTGTATAAGCACACGGCAGAACGATGAAATCATTTTCTACAGGGGGCTGTCAGCCAGACCCGGGAACAGGAGTGCATATGGATATACGCAGAGTGATGAAGGAAAGGATCATCCTGTTTGATGGGGCGATGGGCACGATGCTCCAGAAAGCAGGAATCGGGCTGGGGGAACTTCCGGAGTCGTGGAATCTGCTGCATCCGGATACGGTCATTCAGATTCATAAGGATTATCTGGATGCCGGAGCGGATATTATCAGTACCAACACATTCGGAGCAAACCGGCTGAAGATCCGGGGAGATGGATTTACGCTGAGCCAGATTGTCAGGGGAGCCTTCGACTGCGCACACAAGGCAGTTCGGCAGGCCGGACACGGACTGGTTGCGCTTGATCTGGGGCCGACCGGAAGACTTCTGAAACCGATGGGAGATCTCGATTTCGAGGAAGCTGTCTCAATCTATGCAGAGGTGGTGGAGCTTGGCGTTCAAAATGGGGCGGATGCAATCCTGATTGAGACAATGAGCGACATGCACGAGCTCAAGGCGGCTGTTCTGGCTGCAAAGGAACACTCCTCTCTGCCCGTGTTTGCAACTTGTGTTTTCGACGAATCCGGGAAGATGCTGACAGGCGGAACTCCGAAGGCAGTTGTTGCAATGCTGGAGGGGCTGCACGTAGATGCACTTGGAACAAACTGCTCGCTTGGCCCGAGACAGATGCTGAAGACAGCCGGGGAACTGCTTCGATATGCATCTGTTCCTGTTATCTGCACACCGAATGCAGGACTGCCGAGATCAGAGAACGGGGAAACGGTCTATGACGTCGGACCCGAGGAATTTGCAGAGGATATCGCTGCCCTTCTTGACGCAGGAGTGTCTGCGGTCGGGGGATGCTGCGGGACGACACCGGCTCATATACGGGCGGTGAGGAAAGTGGCTGAGGGACGAAAAGCTCCGGAGATCGTTCAGAAACAGGAGACAATCGTTACCTCGTACGCAGTTGCACAGACAATCGGAAAACGGCCGGTCATTGTCGGGGAAAGGATCAACCCGACCGGAAAAAAGAAAATGGCACAGGCTCTTCGGGATCAGAACTATAGTTATATCCTTGACATGGCACTTGAACAGCAGGAGAAGGGAGCCCATATTCTGGATGTCAATGTCGGGGTACCGGGAACAGATGAGACAAGCGCACTCTGTGAAACAATCCGGCAGATTCAGAGCATTTCGGAGCTGCCGCTTCAGATCGACACATCCAGTATCCAGGCAATGGAAGCAGCGATGCGGATCTACAACGGAAAACCGATGGTGAATTCTGTTTCCGGGAAAAAGGAGAGTATGGATGCGGTCTTCCCGCTGGTAAAAAAATATGGCGGTGTTGTTGTAGCCCTGGCACTTGATGAGAACGGTATTCCAGACACGTCAGAAGGGCGTGTCAGAGTAGCAGGAAAAATTCTCGAGGAAGCGAAGAAATATGGAATTCCGGAAAAGGATATTATCATCGACTGCCTGTGCATGACAGTCAGTGCGGATCCCAGGGGGGCGCTGGTGACGCTAGACACCTTGAGGAGGGTTCAGGAGGAATTGAGTGCAAAGACAATCCTTGGTGTTTCCAACATTTCATTCGGACTCCCGCAGCGGGCATTCATTAACCAGACCTTCTTTACAATGGCGCTGCAGAATGGGTTGAATGCTGCGATTATCAATCCTTGCTCAGAAGGAATGAAGGGAGCTTATGATGCATACCTGGTGCTGGCAGCAGAGGATGAGAACTGCGGTGCATACATCAGCACCTATGCTGATTTCAAACCAGCGCTTCCGAGGGGAGCTGTGTGGAAAGAAGATCTGAGAGAAATTCTGAAAGATGGAAACACCGCTGCTTTCGATTGCCAAGCTGTTCCTGCTGGGAAAAAGACAGAGAAGAATCAGGGGGAGTTAAACGGTAGTGGAGAGCTGACAGGAAATCCAGATGCTGCCCGACTGATTCAGTGCATCCGGAAGGGACTTCGAGAGGAAGCGCAGAAGTGTGCGGAAGGCCTGCTGCAATCCCGGGATGCTCTGGAGATCATCAACCACTGCATGATTCCGGCATTGAATGAAGTCGGGAAAGATTTTGAGTACGGAAAAGTGTTCCTTCCGCAGCTTTTGATGAGCGCTGAAGCCGCAAGAGGAGTATTTGCGGTATTGAAAGAGAAGATGGAAGTCTCCGGGCAGGGAGGAAACAGACGTGGCAGTGTGATCCTTGCGACTGTGAAGGGGGATATCCATGATATTGGGAAAAATATCGTAAAAGTGCTCCTGGAGAGCTACCGTTTTGATGTGATTGATCTGGGCAGGGATGTTCCCCCGGAGACGGTTGTGGAGACTGCAGTCAGGCGGAAGGTCAGGCTGGTCGGCCTGTCTGCGCTGATGACGACAACCGTCGCGAACATGGAGGAGACCATTCGTCAGCTGCATGAGAAGGCGCCGGATGTGAAGATCATGGTAGGAGGTGCCGTGATGACAGAGAGCTATGCAGCTTCTATTCATGCGGACCGGTATTGCAAGGATGCGATGGCCTCTGTTCAGTATGCCGAAGAAGTTCTTGGATAACGGAGATTGTGAAATATGTCAATCTTCAAATTGGCATGTTGTTCACACACGTTCGCTGTAGTATAATAATTGTAAGAAAATTCTCCAAAGGAGGCTGTGCTTATGAGATTTACAATCAGCGGAAAAAACATCGATGTGACAGAATCCATGAGAAGGTCGGTCACGGAAAAACTCGGAAAGCTGGAGCGCTACTTTACAGAGGATACGCAGGTCATCGTCACGATGAGTGTTGAGAAGGACCGCCAGAAGATCGAGGTGACCATTCCGATGCGGGGAACCGTCATCAGATCTGAACAAGTCTCGAATGATATGTATGTTTCAATTGACCTGGTGGAGGAAGTGATTGAACGGCAGCTTCGAAGATATAAGCAGAAGCTGATCGAGGGACACCGGGATGGAAGTTTCAGAAGAGAGTTTATTGAGAAAGAGGCAGAGCCGGTCGAGGAGATCCGGATTGCCCGTACAAAGAAGTTTGATATCAAACCGATGTATCCGGAGGATGCCTGTGTTCAGATGGAGCTTCTCGGACACAGCTTCTACGTTTTCCGCAATGCGGAGACGGATGAGACCAATGTTGTCTACAAACGCAAGGGCGGGACATATGGTCTGATTGAGCCGGAGGATTAACAGATCGCTGAGTGACAGATGAGATAACTGCCGGCTCTGTTCCTTTTTGACAGGAGGAACAGAGCCGGCAGTTCCTGTCACAGCCTGTTCACATGTCATATCATTTTCTGTCAAATATTGTCACGTCTGCCTTCCATATGTTAAAATAAAAAAGATTAGGTTCATTGAATATGTAAACGAAAGCGGCCGGGGAGCAATTGCGGGACCGGCGGTCAAAGGAGCAGAAAATATATGGGATTCGCAGATAAGATTTTCGGTACACATTCTGACCGGGAATTAAAAAGGATCATGCCGCTTGTAAATAAGGTCGAAGCGCTTCGGCCGGCGATGCAGGCTCTGTCAGATGCTGAGCTGAAGGCCAAGACGGATGAGTACAGGAACCGTTATCAGAATGGGGAGACGCTTGATCAGCTTTTGCCGGAGGCATTCGCAACTGTCAGGGAAGCAGCTAAAAGAGTGATTGGCCTTGAGCCATACCGCGTACAGATCATTGGTGGAATCATTCTCCATCAGGGGCGTATTGCGGAGATGAAGACGGGTGAAGGAAAGACCCTCGTCTCCACGCTTCCGGCCTATTTGAATTCCCTGACTGGTCAGGGCGTTCATATCGTGACGGTGAACGACTATCTGGCAAAACGTGACCATGACTGGATGGCGCCGGTTCATGAGTTCCTGGGGGTGTCCTGTGGCGTAATTCAGAATTCGATGGAGTCACCGGAGAGACGCGCGGAGTATGCGAAGGACATCACGTACGTAACGAACAACGAGGATGGATTTGACTATCTTCGTGACAACATGGTTATTTATAAGGACAGACTGGTTCAGAGAGAGCTGAATTATGCCATCATTGACGAGGTCGACTCTGTCCTTATTGATGAAGCAAGAACGCCTTTGATCATTTCCGGCCAGAGCGGAAAGTCGACAAAGCTGTACGAGGTCTGCGATGTGCTGGCCGGCCAGCTTCAGAGAGGGGAGGCAAGCGGCGAGGTCACAAAGATGACCGCTATTATGGGCGAGGAGATCACTGAAACAGGCGATTTCATCGTGAATGAGAAGGACAAGATCGTCACACTGACTCAGCAGGGAATTGAAAAGTGTGAGAAGTTCTTCCATATCAATAACCTGTCTGATCCGGAAAATATTGAGATTCAGAACAACATCATTCTTGCGCTACGCGCTCATAATCTGATGTTCCGTGATCGTGATTATATCGTGAAGGATGACGAAGTCCTGATTGTCGATGAATTCACAGGACGTGTACTTCCGGGAAGGCGGTATTCTGACGGTCTTCACCAGGCAATTGAGGCGAAGGAGCACGTCAAGATCAAGAGGGAGTCGAAGACACTTGCAACCATCACGTTCCAGAACTTCTTCAATAAATATGCAAAGAAAGCCGGTATGACCGGTACAGCGCTCACAGAGGAAGAGGAGTTCAGAGACATCTACGGAATGGATGTCATTGTCATTCCGACAAATAAGCCGGTTATTCGTAAAGACCTGGACGATGCCGTCTATATGACAAAGAAGGAAAAGTACAAGGCAGTCGTTGAGCGGATCAAGGCAGCCCATGAGAAGCATCAGCCTGTCCTGGTCGGCACGATCACGATTGAGGTTTCCGAGCTTCTCTCAGATATGCTGCGCAGGGAGGGAATTCCGCATAACGTGCTGAATGCGAAGTTCCATGAACAGGAAGCAGCCATCATCAAGGATGCCGGTATTCATGATGCGGTTACCATTGCAACCAATATGGCAGGCCGTGGTACCGATATCAAGCTGGATGAGGAGGCAAAGAGTGCCGGCGGTCTGCTTGTAATCGGCACGGAGCGGCATGAGTCCCGACGGATCGATAACCAGCTGCGTGGCCGTTCCGGCCGACAGGGTGATCCTGGTGAATCACAGTTCTACATTTCGCTGGAGGATGACCTGATGCGGCTGTTTGGCTCTGATAAGATGATGAGCACATTCAGGGCACTTGGCGTTCATGAGGGTGAACAGATTCAGCATAAGATGCTATCTAATGCCATTGAAAAGGCACAGAAAAAGATCGAGTCGAATAACTTTGCGATCAGAAAGAACCTGCTGGAGTATGACCAGGTCAACAATGAGCAGCGGGAGATCATCTACGCAGAACGCCGCAAGGTTCTGGATGGCGATAACATGAAGGCTTCGATTATGAAAATGATCGAGGATTGTGTCAATGAGGGCGTGGATCGCGTTGTCAGCGATGAGAAGAGCTCCGGGGAGGACAAGCCGGATCTGGAAGAACTCAATAACCTGATTTGCCCTGTCATTCCGCTTTCACCGGTTACGGAGGAAACAATAAAGGGACAGTCCGCGCGTGAGCTGAAGGAAAAGCTGATTAAGGAAGCGGATGACCTTTATGAGGCGAAGGAGAGGGAGCTGACGGAGGCTGGTGCTGATATTCGTGAAATCGAGCGTGTCGTCCTGCTGAAGTCGGTGGATACACACTGGATGAACCACATCGATGATATGGATCAGCTGCGACAGTCGATCGGGCTTGCAGCATACGGACAGAAGGATCCGCTTGTCCAGTACAAGATGATCGGATACGATATGTTCAATGAGATGACAACCTCCATCCAGAATGATACGCTGAAGATGATGTTCCATGTTCAGGTCCAGCAGAAGGTGGAACGGGAGGAGGTCGCAAAGGTAACCGGTACGAATCGGGATGATTCTGCGCAGAAGCAGCCGGTGAAGCGCAAGGCTAAAAAGATTTATCCGAATGACCCGTGCCCGTGCGGGAGCGGCCTGAAATACAAGCAGTGCCATGGGAGAAAGCCGGTCTGATGTGGAAAACCTGGACCAGTATCTGAAGCCAGAAGGCAGAAACAAGCCTGGCTGGATTGCTATGTGCAAAGGAAAGAGAGATTGACAAGTGGTCGAATTAGACGATCTGAAGACGAAACTGAAAACATATGAGCAGCCACTCGCAGAGATGAAAAGTTCACTCGATCTTGAAAACAAGGAAAAACGGATCGAGGAACTTCACATGACGATGTCTGAACCGGATTTCTGGACGAATACAGAGAAGGCGACCAGAACCCAGAAGGAGCTCGGCGCACTTCAGAACGACATCGCGGATTACAAGAAGCTCAGTGGGCAGTATGAGGAGCTGATGCTGCTGATTGACATGGCCAATGAGGATGAGGATGCATCTGTCCTTGATGATGTGAGAGAAAGCGAGCAGGAATTCGAAGAGAATTTCGATTCTGTCCGAATCCGCACGCTGCTCTCCGGTCAGTATGACAACAGCAACGCGATTGTTACTCTGCATTCCGGAGCTGGCGGGACAGAAGCCTGTGATTGGTGCAGTATGCTCTTCAGAATGTACTCACGCTGGATTGAGCGGCATGGGTTTTCGATGGAAGTGCTTGATTCGCTGGAAGGGGACGAGGCAGGACTGAAGTCGGTTACCTTCCAGGTGAATGGTGAGAATGCTTATGGACTTTTGAAGTCGGAGATGGGTATCCACCGCCTGGTTCGGATCTCACCGTTTAATGCAGCTGGAAAGCGCCAGACGTCCTTTGTGTCCTGTGATGTCATGCCGGATATCGAGGAAGATGTGGATATTGAGATTCGACCGGAAGATATCAGAATCGATACATACCGTTCAAGCGGAGCCGGCGGGCAGCATATCAATAAGACATCGTCTGCGATTCGAATTACGCATTATCCGACCGGCATTGTTGTCACCTGCCAGAATGAGCGCTCCCAGTTCCAGAATAAAGCGAAGGCGATGCAGATTCTGAAATCGAGACTTTACATGCTGAAGCTGGAGGAGAATGAGGAAAAAGCTGCAGATATCCGCGGAGAAGTCAAGGATATTGCATGGGGGTCCCAGATTCGCTCCTATGTTTTCCAGCCATATACGATGGTGAAGGACCTGAGAACAGGTTATGAGACCGGGAATGTGCAGGGCGTAATGGATGGCGATCTGGATCCATTTATCAATGCGTACCTGAAGTGGGACAGCCTGGGCAGACCGGATCGGAAGGCTCAGGCAGCGGACTGAGCCTGCAGGAAGGATGACAAAATAAGCACGGACAGCAGCAAAACAGCAGAAACACAATAATTTGGAAGTCAGACCTTTGGCTTTCGGGGGAGTTCATCTGAAAAGAGAATAGCCGACCGGAGCTGAAGGTCTTTTTACAGGCGGCAGTCTGCAGCCAGAAAAGGAGAAACTATGGGAATTATTCGTGCGGCAGTTGGTTCTGTGTCAGGAGCTCTGAGAGACCAGTGGAAGGACGCGGTAGAACCCGTTGATATGGGAGCTCAGACGCTTTTTACAAGAGGCGTTCAGAAAAAAGGACAATCTTATGTGAAGGGCGGAGAGGTGATCTCAAATGGCTCTGTCATCCATGTCTACGACAACCAGTTTATGCTTCTGACAGACGGAGGGAAGATCATCGACTATTCTGCAGAGCCTGGATATTTTGTAGTTGACAATTCCTCACAGCCGTCTCTGTTTCAGGGGGAGATCAAGAAAAGCCTGAGGGATGTCTGGGAACGTTTCAAGTTTGGCGGGGCAACACCTCAGGATCAGAGAGTTTATTTCATCAATCTGCAGGAGATCAAGGGGATTCGCTTCGGAACCAGGAATGCGATCAATTATTTCGACAGTTTCTATAATTCGGAATTGTTTCTGAGAGCGTTTGGCAGTTACTCGATCCGGATCACCAATCCGCTTCTGTTTTATGCAAATTGTGTGCCGAGGAATGCATCTCATGTCGAGGTGGAGGATATCAACGAGCAGTTCCTGAACGAGTTCCTTGAAGCACTCCAGACTGCAATCAATAAGATGAGCGCTGATGGGGTCCGGATCTCCTATGTAGCCGGCAAGGGGACAGAGCTTTCCAGATACATGGCGGACGCCCTTGACGAGAGCTGGACAAAGACAAGAGGAATAGAGATTGTTTCAGTCGGGATTGGCAGTATCTCCTACGATGAACAGTCACAGAAGCTGATCAACATGCGCAATCAGGGTGCCATGATGCAGGACCCGTCAATTCGGGAAGGCTTTGTGCAGAGCTCGATCGCGCAGGGGCTGCAGTCTGCAGGATCAAACCCGGCAGGCGCAGGAGCAGCCTACATGGGAATGGGATTTGGCATGCAGTCGGCCGGCGCTTTTTCTCAGTCTGCAAGTCAGATGAATCTGATGCAGATGCAGATGAATCAGGCAGGCGGACAGAATCCTTATGGACAGCAGAATCCATATCAGCAGCCGGGGCAGTATGCACAGAACACACAGGGCGGCCAGCAGGCATCGGGAGCTCGTGCCAAGCAGCCAGGAGAATGGTTCTGCCCAAACTGCGGACATCTGAATGCCGGGAAGTTCTGCACGGAGTGCGGAACGAAAAAACCGGAGTAACTGAAAGGATGAGGCAGCCGGGATAGAACCGGAAGAAGGAGTGCTTGTATGGCAACGATTACATATAAGTGTCCGAATTGCGGCGGCGGGCTGAGGTTTGATCCGAAGCTGCAGAAGTTCAAGTGTGATTTCTGTCTGTCAGAGTTTACCCAGGAGGAACTGGAAAAGCTGGCACCGCAGCAGGCAGGTGAACAAACAGTCACAGAAGAGGAAGCTGCATATCTCGGACTGAAGGGGAAAGAGCCATCTGCCGACGGAAAGAACAAGGAGCAGACCGGAGCGGTTTTATATACCTGCCCGAGCTGTGGAGCGACTGTGATCACAGATGAGACAACCGCTGCAACCTTCTGCTATTATTGCCACAATCCGATCGTTCTGGAGGGAAAGCTGTCCGGGAAGTACCTGCCGGACAAGTTGATCCCGTTCAAGTATGATAAAAAGAAGGCGGAAGAGATTTTTCTGGACTATGTCCGTCATAAACGCTTCGTGCCGAAGGCTTTTTTTACAAAAGATCAGGTTGAAAAACTGTCAGGTGTATATTATCCGTTCTGGGTATATCATGCTTCCGTCGATGGACAGATGAGTGCAGCTGCAAACCGTATTCGTACATGGGTGACAGGCGACATGGAATATACAGAAACCAGGGTATTCCATGTGGAGAGAGGCGGACAGATTGACATTCAGAATCTGTCCAGAAATGCACTTCAGGAAAGTGATAAAAATCTGATCAATGCGGTAATGCCATTCCGGCTTGGAGAGGCGAAGCCATTTTCCATTGGATATCTGCAGGGATTTGTTGCCCAGAAGCGGGACATCGAGTCGGAACAGATCACGAAGGAGATGCAGGAACGGGCAAAACGATATGCAGAGCATGCTCTGGAGAGGACGATGGAGGAATATTCAGTTGTCACTGGAAAACAATCGTCCTTCAGCATAAAGTCGGAGCAATATGCATACATGCTTCTGCCGGTCTGGCTGCTGACATATAAGGCACTGGACGGCGCAAAATACTACTTTGCCATGAATGGTCAGACAGGGGAAATTCATGGAAGACTTCCGGTCGATATGATGAAGCTGTCGGCTTTTGCCGGAATACTTGGGGGAAGCCTGTTTGTGATTGTCCTGGCATTGTTATATTTTCTGATGTGAGGAGAACTGCCCATGGATATCAGAAAAAACAGAGAAGGCAGCCTTTCCAGGTTGTGGACGGGGTTTTTCCTGCTATTGGCTTCAGCAGTCCTGGGGATTTCGGGAGCGCACAGTCAGAGTGCATTCGGAGCAGAGTCAGAGAAGAAAACGGAACTGATCTATGCATCCGGCAGCAGGCTTGCCAGCGTGGAAGACCGCGCACAACTGCTGACGGAAGAGGAAGAGGCAGAACTGCTGCAGCAGGCAGCAGAGCTCTCCCAGCAGACCGGATATGAGATTCGACTTGTCACAACAAATCAGACGGAAGGAAAGACAACGCAGCAGTTTGCGGAGGCGTACTTTGAGTCCCTGACAGATGCTGGTCCGGAAACGGCAAGCGGGGCCAGCTATGTCATTGACATGGATAACCGTCAGATATACATTGCAACCTATGGCGGGCTGCAGTATTATCTGACAGATGCAAGGGTCGATACACTATTGGATCATGCGTATGAGTATGTCAGCGAAGGGGAATACGATCAAACATTCGAGAGTATGCTGAAGGACACAGGCCGGTATTACAGGAAGGGAATCCCGGATGGAACTCGGATCGTAAACCAGGATACAGGGGAAGTGACCGTTTACCATAAGCCGAAGACCGTTACGCCTGTCAAGATCCTGATTTCCCTTCTGGCAGGGACAGCCGGTTTTCTGGCGTTTTTCGCATCTGTAAAAGGCGCTTATTCGATGAAGGGGATTTCAGGAGATGGGTTTTCAGAGAGAGATCAGGTCGGACTTACACTGAAAAGACGAGATGACAGGCTTGTAAATCAGTTTGTAACCTCCAGGAGAATCCCCAGAAATGATGGCGGTGGAGGACCATCCGGCGGCGGAACTACGTCAACACACACGACATCAGGTGGCTATTCAGCAGGCGGAGGCGGAAGAAGTTTCTGAAGATGCAGAATGAGCAGAAAAAGTATTATGTAGTGACACAGAATGCGATCCCGGAGGTTCTGTTGAAGGTTGTGGAGGTGAAAAGACTTCTGGAGGGAAAGAATCCACCTTCAGTGATGGAGGCAACCGACCAAGTCGGAATCTCGAGAAGTTCCTTTTACAAATATAAGGATGACATATTTGAGTTCCACGAGAATGTAAGGGGGAAGACGATCACATTTCTAATCGAAATGCGGGATGAGCCGGGGCTTCTGAGCGATGTACTGATGATTGTTGCAAAATCACGTGCAAACATTCTGACAATTCATCAGTCTATCCCGGTATCGGGAATGGCCTCGACATCGATCAGTGTTCAGGTGATGCCTGAAACCGGGGATGTAACGGAGATGATGGATCAGATCGATGCGATGGACGGGGTGAAGTCGTTGAGAATTCTCGGCGCAGAATAGACAGACAGTTGACAGATTTCAGGAGGAGAAGTGACATGAATATCGTTTGCCTGGACCTTGAAGGAGTACTTGTACCGGAGATATGGATTGCATTCGCTCAGGCGAGTGGGATTCCCGAGCTGAAGCGGACGACCCGTGACGAACCGGATTATAATAAGCTGATGCAGTGGAGACTGGGCATTCTCCGGGAACATGGGCTGGGACTCAGACAGATCCAGGATACAATTGCAACGATTGATCCGCTTCCGGGTGCCAGAGAATTTCTGGACAAACTTCGCGCGCAGACGCAGGTAATCATTATCAGCGATACATTCACACAGTTTGCTTCACCGCTGATGGAAAAACTTGGATGGCCGACGTTGTTCTGCAACACGCTCGAGGTTGCTCCGGATGGAATGATTACAGGATTCAGAATGCGGATTCCGGATTCCAAGCTGAATACAGTCAGGGCGCTCCAGTCCATCGGCTTTGATACCATTGCGTCCGGGGACTCATTTAATGATCTTGCAATGATCAGGGCAAGCAAGGCAGGATTTTTATTCCGCACGACCGATCAGATTCGGAAGGATTATCCGCAGCTGCCGGCCTTTGAAACCTATGATGAGTTACTGGAGGGTATCCAGAGGGCCCTGGCAGAGTAACAGAAATAGTCGTATGAAAAGAGGAATCCCGCACTATCAGGTGCGGGATTCCTCTTTTCCTTGTTTTACAGCTGCGGCTGGTATTGCTTGAAGAATCAAATACCGTATGGGTCACGCCGACCGGACAGCTCCACATAAAAGAGCGCTTTTGTGACAGCAATGTATGGCTTGACACAGATATAGGCTGTGCCAAGGGAGAGAATGGAAAGAACCCAGTAGCCGATGAAAGAAAGGTTCAGCACAAACAGCTGCATACGGTGACCGTACATCATCCTCCGGCTTTCACGGAGACACTGCAAAAAACTGTAGTCCTGATGGTCGATGAATAAGAACAGAGCCTGGTCATACAACAGATAGAATACGCCATAGAGCAATGCAGACAGCAGCAGGCAGAGGATGGCGATCCCCGCGAACTGAAGGTCTGATGAAAGTGAAACACCAAACATTGAAGTCTTTGTCCCCTGAAGAAGAAATGCAAAGATCAGGTAGACAAGAGGGAAGGCACACAGGTACTGTATGACAGTCAATGCCATGGAAAGAAGCACCAGCCTTCCGGTATGATAACGGAAACCAAGAAACAAGTCTCTGATCCTTGCGTGACCTGTTCGTGCAATGTTCAGGGAAAGGAAGCAGTACCCTGTCTGCAGCAGTGTGGAGACAGCAAACAGGATCAATGAAATCAGCAGATTCAGAGAAGAACCGACAATGTTTCCCCTGGAGGAAAAAGAAGCAAGGTCCCCGAGAAAGAACAGGACTATGTTCATGACACTCATGACAATGGAGGCAAATACAGCGAATGCGTAGCAATTGATCAGGATTGCGCGGCTGCGGGCCTTCAGACTGGAACTGGTCATATCACACGGCCTCCGTTCAGTGTAGCAGAGACTTCATTTGCACTCTGTGAAGCTGTGCCTGACTGGGTAGTATCGGACGAAGTACCATTCTGCTTGTCCTCTCTGTACTGGCCTGACAGAATATCCCGCAGAAGAGCTTCTCCGCTCTTGGGTGATTCGTCTGTTGAACCAGTCTCGGCATCCGGATCAGTGTAGTACTGGTAAAGCTGCTGCACCTCAGCACGAAGCTGTGGATTATGCATATACGTATAGACGGCAGACACTGTGAGAACAGTTGTCAGTACGGCAGCCGCACTTGCACAGGCCAGAGCAGCCTTGGCACGAGGAACAAGAGGGCCGTCGCCCCTCGAGATGAGTGCCAGGATGATTGAAACGGATGCACATGGAAGCGATATAAAGAAAATCTGAAATGACGCAAAGGCGACAAGCGCCAGGACAAAGGATACTGTGACCATGACAGATCGGTTATCGGAATGATTCATAAAGGGCCACCTCCCGGTATATTGAGATACAACAAGAGCCTGCCTTGTTGTTTATTTTCTATCTTAACACGCAGTTTTTTTATGAACAATCCGGATGGGTTTAATTCATGAAATCTTCACATCTCATCGAGAAAGTGTGGTGAAATGGCATCCGCTCCCTTGCTTGACAAAGGGTTTTATCGAAAGGATAATAGGAACACTGGACAGAATTCCGGTGCACAACGGCAAAGGTGCAGACAGAACAAAGCAGACAGAACAAAATGAAAGGGCAGATATCAGAAAAGATGGCAGAGGTAGACCGTGTCAGTCAGGTTACAAATAATCGGTTTCTGAACTATTATGAGCTCAATACGACAGACCGGATTGGCAATCATAAAAAGTATTATATGTGTTCAAGAAGAGAATCAGCAGAGAAACTGGATCTGATGACCGGAGCCGACAGACCTGATGGCGTTGTCATGTTCGCTTTGTACGGGGAAGACAGAGATCGGGTGGTTCTGGTTCATCAGTACAGATACCCGCTTGGAGCCTATATCTATGAACTGCCTGCCGGCCTTGTCGAGGATGGAGAACAGGTTGATGAGGCTGCCCTGCGCGAGATGCGGGAAGAGACAGGACTTGAGTTTCATCCTGTGCTGTCTGATTCCGGATATGAGCGGCCGTTCTATTCATCGGCAGGAATGACAGATGAAAGCTGCTGTATGGTTTTTGGAACTGCCGGTGGGACAATCAGTCAGAGTGGCCTGGAGGATACGGAGCAGCTGGATGTGGTACTCGCGGACAGACAGGAGGCAGCACGGATTCTGAGGGAAGAGAATGTTGCAGCAAACTGTGCATTCATGCTGATGAACTTCATCAGCTCAGCAGATCCGCTTGCGTTCCTGCATCAGCGTGCCGGAAAGGGAAAGTTATGAAGACGGTGGCAGAAGCATTCACCCCTGATGATACGTTCAGGCTTGGCTTTCGGATGGCGGAGAAAGCGGCTCCGGGAGATGTCATCGCGCTTCTGGGCGATCTTGGTGTTGGAAAAACCGTATTTACAAAGGGGTTTGCAGCAGGCCTTGGCATACAGGAAGACATCAGTAGTCCGACATTTACGATCCTCCAGCTTTATGAGAAGGGACGGCTGCCGCTGTATCATTTTGATGTATATCGAATCGGTGACCCGGAGGAAATGATGGAAGTCGGATGGGATGACTATGTCTATGGAAATGGCGTCTGTCTGATTGAGTGGGCGAACTTGATAGAAGACCTGATGGAGGAAATTCCGGACGGGAAGCTGAAGCGTGTCACGATTGAGAAAAATCCGGAAAAGGGATTTGATTACAGAAAAATTACGGTAGAGTCCTAAGAAAAATGAACGAACATGAAGGATAAGAGATGAAAATACTTGCGATTGACTCATCTGGAATGCCTGCGTCAGCTGCCGTCGTGGAGAATGGGAAACTGATTGCAGCGTATACTGTGAATTATCAGAAAACGCATAGCCAGACCCTTCTCCCAATGATAGATGAACTTTCCCGTGCGATTGAACTGGATAAAACAACTCTGGGAGCAGTAGCTGTCTCAGGCGGACCGGGTTCTTTTACAGGATTACGGATTGGATCAGCAACAGCGAAGGGGATTGCGCTCGCATTGAAGATCCCGATCATCAATGTCCCGACATTAGAGGGACTCGCATCCAATTATCATGGCTGCAGCGAGCTGATCTGTCCGATGATGGATGCCAGAAGGACGGAAGTATTTGCCGGGGTTTACACGTATCAGGACGATTTATCGTCTGTCAGCTCGGATAAAACCTCACTGGTTGTCCTGATGGATCAGAAGCCTGTTTCAGTTGAAGAATTGTGCATCAAGCTGAACAAAATGGCAGAAAAGACCGGAAAGAGACTGATTCTTCTTGGGGATGGATGCGTGAAATACCGTGACATTCTGAATGAGAAGCTGACGGCACCATACCGGATTGCTCCGTTGAATCTTCTTGAGCAGAGGGCAGCGTCTGTCGCATTGAGGGCGGAAGAGCTGCTGGCAGCCGGAAGGACAGAAACAGCGGAAGAGCACAGGCCGATTTACCTCAGAGTCTCTCAGGCGGAGAGAGTCAGAAGCTGCAGACTTGCGGAAAAGAGCCCGATCCGGATCAGACCCGCGGAGGAAAAAGACCTTCCCCGGATTGCAGTAATGGAGAAACTATATTTTTCTCTGCCATGGAGTGAGAAGATGCTGCGGGAATCCCTGCATCAGGCGCAGTATACGATGCTGGTTGCCGAGGACTGTGCAGATGGCGAGATTGCGGGGTATGTGACATTACTGAATGCTGCCGGAGAAGGCAACATTATGAACATTGCAGTCTCGGATGCCCTGAGAAGACAGGGGATTGCCGGAAAACTGCTGACCGAGGCCATGCGCCTCGGAAGAGAAGAGGGGATCTGCGACTATACCCTTGAAGTGCGCAAAAGCAACAAGGCTGCTGTGTCGCTTTATGAAGGACTGGGATTCCGGACAGAGGGAGTTCGGAAAGACTATTACGAACACCCCAGGGAGGATGCACTGATTATGTGGAAGAGGAAGGAAAACTGATCCATGCTTGATGTCTGTCTGCTCGGCTGCGGCGGAATGATGCCGCTGCCGTACCGCCATCTGACAAGTCTGATGGTGCGATATAACGGAAGCAGTCTTCTGATTGACTGCGGGGAAGGTACTCAGGTTGCGCTGCGCAAGAAGGGATGGAGCTTCAAGCCGATTGATGTCATCTGCTTCACTCATTTCCATGGGGATCATATCGGCGGACTTCCCGGTCTTCTTCTGACGATGGGAAATGCGGAGAGGACGAAGCCACTGACACTGATTGGTCCGAAAGGACTGCCCCGGGTTGTGAATGCACTGAGAGTCATAGCGCCGGAACTGCCATTTGAAATTCAATATGTGGAAATACAAGGGGATGAGCAGGAATTCGCGCTGAATGGCTATCGCCTCAAGGCATTCAAGGTCAATCACAGAGTGCCCTGTTATGGATATACAGTGGAGCTGGACAGAAAGGGACGTTTTGACCAGGAACGCGCAAAGCGAGAGGAAATCCCTCTGAAATACTGGAACCCGCTTCAGAAGGGGATGACGATTACAGCGGAGGATGGCAGAATTCTGACGCCGGATATGGTGCTGGGACCGCCCAGAAAGGGACTGAAGCTGACCTATACGACCGATACACGGCCGACAGCCTCGATTGTCCGCAATGCGGAAAAAGCAGATCTGTTCATCTGCGAAGGAATGTATGGTGAGGAGGAGAAGCTGGTGAATGCAAAGGATCACAAGCATATGATGATCCGGGAGGCAGCTTCTTTAGCTGCGGATGCGGGAGTGAGAGAACTCTGGCTGACGCACTATAGTCCCTCATTGACACACCCGGAGCAGTACCTGAAGATGGCAGAGACGTTTTTTCAACAGACAAAGTGCGGAAGTGATGGGCTGAGCTGCGAGCTTGACTTTGAGGACTGAATAAAAGATGGAAGATACAAAAGAAATCAGAATATTGGGAATCGAAAGCTCCTGCGATGAAACGGCAGCTGCGGTTGTTGTCAATGGACGGGATGTGCGGTCCAATATCATTTCCTCGCAGATTGATATCCATACGCTCTATGGCGGTGTCGTGCCGGAAATCGCTTCCAGAAAGCACATTGAGCGCGTCAGTCAGGTTGTGGAGAAGGCGCTTGAGGATGCACAGATGACACTCGATGATATCGATGCTGTAGGGGTGACCTATGGACCAGGGCTTATCGGCCCGCTTCTGGTCGGGGTATCTGCAGCAAAGGCGATTGCATGGGCAAAGGATCTGCCGCTTGTCGGAGTTCACCACATCGAGGGACATATCAGCGCAAACTACATTGAGAATAAAGAACTCGAGCCGCCCTTCGGGTGTCTGATCGTTTCCGGAGGCCATACGCATCTCGTGCTGGTAAAGGACTACGGAGAATATGAGATCCTGGGGAAAACCTGCGATGATGCAGCCGGGGAGGCATTCGACAAGGTTGCCCGCGCAATTGGCCTGGGCTATCCGGGAGGGCCGAAGATTGACAAAGTGTCCAGAGAGGGCAACGCGGACGCCATTGTGTTCCCGCAGGGGAAGGTCAGAGGGTCGGAGTATGACTTCTCGTTCAGCGGCTTGAAAAGTGCAGTGCTGAACTACTTGAACGAATGCCACATGAAGGGAGAGGAAATATGTGTTCCTGACGTAGCGGCATCCTTTCAGAAAGCGGTGGTGGATGTGTTGGTTTCACATGCTATGAGAGCGGTTGAGGAGTTTCATTTCCGGAAATTTGCGATTGCCGGAGGAGTTGCGTCCAACAGTGCGCTGAGGCATGCGATGGAACAGGCCTGCCTTGAGAGGGGAGTAGCTTTCTACCGCCCGTCCCCGA
>Ga0256406_1002422_pt1 | contig 26378 bp, 13 predicted proteins | sample RumenRJG_03DNA_FD_185986 | JGI IMG/M metagenome (GOLD analysis project Ga0256406, IMG submission 185986) | Bovine rumen microbial communities from Lethbridge, Alberta, Canada - RJG_03 | ecosystem: Host-associated > Mammals > Digestive system > Stomach > Rumen | place: Canada: Alberta | collected...
ATAGAAAACCATAACGATGATGAACGAATAAATACAGCTGTTTCAATAGAAAACAATGGTATTGTACGCAATGCACTGATTATCACATTTGACAATCAGTGTAGACCTATTGTTCAACAACGTTCATACTTAACAAAGGAAGATATACTTAATATTTTTAACCAACAGCCCATTCGGCCTCTATATTTTAATATATATAGTATGAAGAATGGCGCAATTTGTACTTTAAGGAATACAATAAACATAAAATAATATTTATAAAACGCTTTTTAGTTGTTATTCTGCAGGCTTCAACCATGATGCTTGCATTAACTCTTGTTTTTTTATGCTCTAATCAAGAGGTCAGTCTTCAAACCATTTCAACAGAGGAAAACAATCCATATAAGTGGGATGAGTCATTTCATGTGGAATATAATGTTGCTTGATTTTTAAATAGCTACGGGGTAAATGGTACAAAAATGTGCAGTTATAACTTCAGTACTATTTCAATAAAAAAGTGTTGATTACAAATTTCAAATTAAAGATGGTTATCAAATCCGTGATATGGTTTAATTTTTTTAGCATGAAATAGTATAAGGAAAAGTTGTCTAATATTGAAACTTATCCTACCTTTGCGATATGGTAAGGAAAATAGTTACGTATGGTGGCTATTTTGAAGTTATTCAACAGCAATATATTCCGTGTATTCTTCATCTTTGACGAAAGTAGGGCTATTAATGATATTGAGATTAACGCTTTCATGACAGGAATTACTTAGCATGAATCTTGCTTCTTGTAATCCGGTTGGACATTTCATTCAATTCTTTCTCTGCTTTTTTTTGCCAGTCAGCTTTGCGTGACTTTGCTTTACGAAAGATATCGAGAAATTCCTCGCGCGTATAATTAGTTAATGTAACCATGAGACAAATGTTTTGGACAAATTTACGATAAGTTTTTTATCTGAACAAGTAAAGTCGGATATTTTTTTTCCCGGTTGTGGCGTGCCGGTTTCTAATGTTCCTCTTGTGGGGGGCCACGAGGGCGAGGTTGCTGAAAAACTATTTAACAGTTACAATTTATAAGTGTATTCCTTAAAAATGTCAAGGGCGTGTCCACCGTAGGGTGCGGCCTTTATGGCCGCCCTAAGGACCCGGTTTGTCGGGCAATTGGGTGATTGGGTTGGAATTACGTGCCACTTAGGGCGGCCATAAAGGCCGCGCCCTACGGTGGACATTTGTCGGACCGTCCTCGAAGAGGGCGAACTTGGTTAACCCCACGTGGCAACGTGGGGAGAAGTGGGTATACAGGTTCGCCCTCTCCGAGGACGCATCCGCCGGGAGGATTCCATACCCCATGCCTTCGCTTCGCTTCGGCATGGGGCTAACCTAATTCGCCCCCTTCGGGGACGTCGCTAATCAATTGCGGGGACATGTCCACCGTAGGGTGCGGCCTTTATGGCCGCCCTAAGGACCCGGTGTGACGGGCAATTGGGTGGTTGTGTTGGAATTACGTGCCACTTAGGGCGGCCATAAAGGCCGCACCCTACGGTGGACATTTGCCCAGCCGTCCCCGAAGGGGGCTAAGACAATAACACAGAACCAGCCGTCCCCGAAGGGGGCGAACATGGTTAGCCCCATGCTGGAGCGAAGCGTAGGCATGGGGTTACAGTATTCCACCGCGTGAATACGTCCTCGAAGAGGGCGAACCTTAGTTCGCTATCACGCTGGGGCTAAACAGGTTCGCCCTCTTCGAGGACGTATTACTCCACTCAATACCCAACCCCAGGTTTCGGCTTCGCCTCGACCTGGGGCTAACCATGTTCGCCCCTTTCGGGGACGTCGCTAACCAATGGCGGGGACATGTCCACTGTAGGGTGCGGCCTTTATGGCCGCCCTAAGAACCCGGTGTGTCGGGCAATTGGGTGATTGGGTTGGAATTACGTGCCACTTAGGGCGGCCATAAAGGCCGCACCCTACGGTGGACATTTGTTGGGCCGCCCCCTTCGGGGACGCTTCCCAGCAATTACCGGACATTTTATTTTAGAATGTCATTCTGAGCATTACCCTGATGCCTTGCTTGTGTGCAGTGGGCAGGTCGAGGTAATTAAGGCGGCGTACATACTCTACGTGCAGGAACTTCAAGATGTTGTGCACGCCGAGCACCAGTTCCCAGTAGGGGCGGTTGGGGTTCATGATGTAGCAGCCTTCGGGGAAGTACATCAGCGTGTGACTGCCCTGGTTCTGTGGCAGGGTGGGGTTGTTCTTGTCGGTGAGCTTGCCCCACAGGCACTTCACTCCGAGGTACTCGCGCCACTTGAGTTTGCGCAGCAGCGGTATGCGGTTGAATATCTTGCCGTTCATATCCCAGCTCACGTCCATGGTGGCGTAGCGGTCGTTGAGGAACTCCATGTTGTTAATCAGGTTGAAGGTTTCGTCCTCAACGATGTACGACAGGTTGGCGGCCGGCATTACCAGCAGCGGATAGGGCACGCGGTTCCACTGGGCGCTTGCCTTGAGGTTCACGTCGATTTTGCCCCACGAGCCCATCCAGAAGCGTTTGTAGATGTAGGCGTCGGTGAGGTTGTAGTTGTACTCACCGCCGAGCACATTCTTCAGACCCATGGTGTGACCAATGCGGAACACAGGCGCGTCGAGGTTGATGGGCACACGGCGCTGCTTGGTGTTGATGTAGGTGCGGCCGGGCGAGTACTCCAGTTCGAAGTGCAGTTCGGTGGTGCGCAGCGAGCCGTTGTCGCGATATTCGCCGGCATCATGCTTTGAGTCGGTGAAGAGGTAATCGTATTTCGATTGGGGCTCATTCAAGTGCTCGAAGAAGAGCCGGCCGGCAGCCGTGTTCTTTTCGGTCTTGATGCTGAACAAGCTGCGCAATCCCCAGTCCTCCTCGCGTTCGAAGGTGAGCTGCTGGCGGTTGTAGAACATCATCTTGTCCACAGTGGTCCACTTAAAGGCGGTGAACACGTTATCCTTGTCGGTGTGTACGAACTTGTCTGAGGGCGACATGATGTCGTAGGTGCTCATGAAGGAGATGTTGCGTTTGGGGAACTCTCGGGGCAGATAGTCCTTGCGGTTGAAGCTGTAGGTGAGCTCACCCTTATAGTAGTTCTTGTCGGAGTGGAAGCCATGAGCGTAGTAGCCCGAGGCGAACAGGTGGTGGTTCAGGTTGGCGGTGGTTTGTGCGCTCAGGCGGGCACGGTAGCCGTCGATGAAGTTGTGGGTAACCATGGTGTTAACCGGTCCGATGTCCACCTTGCTCGGATGGTTTTCGTCGCCCGTTTCCACGAAGTTCTCGATGAGAGCCTTGGCAGCAAAGATGAAGTACTTAAAGCCCTTGAGCTGCTCTATGCGGTGGATGAAGGCCTGCATGCTGCTCTCGCTCTTGGTGAGGCCCACGGTGCGGTACTGGTTCCAGAACTTGTCGTCCTGCATCATGGCGTTGGCCTCCCGCCGTTCGGTGGCCTTGCCCTTGAAGAGCCGTTTCGGAATGTCGGCAAAGTCGTAGTCGCTGAGCCTTGTTACCCTGGAAACCAGGAACTTGGAGAAGTGCGACAGTTTGCCGAGCAGACTCATCTCAACAATCATGTCGTCGTGGCTGAGCACCCACTCTCCGTCGGGCAGCTGGGCGTACTGCTGCGACACGTGCAGGTTGTCTACAAAGTTCACGTCGCTGCGCTTGGGTATGGTAAGTTCAACGCGCTTTACGTGCAGCGTGCTGTCGGCCAGCACGTAGAGCTCGCCGCGGAAACCAAAGTCCTGCGGGTTGTTGGGCAGGAACTGCAGGTGGTAGCACAGGTCGTTGTCAACGTAAACCGTGTCTTGTATGTAGTAGCGGTAGAACGCGATGGCCGTTTTGCCGATAGGGCTCACAAACGGATATTGCAGCAGTCTGACGTAGTCATTGTAGATATCCACGTCGGTGAAGGCATCTTTCAGTGCCACGTTCAGAATGTCGCCCGTTTCGATGAGCTGGTTAATGCCCTGCGACTGCTGCCCCTTGATGATGTTCTTCTCGCTGCGCGGGTCTTTGCGGTAAAGGTGCTGCGTTACGGTTTCGTCGACGGTTACGGGCAGAATGAGCTTGTTGTTGTAGGGCGACGTCTCTATTTGCTGCAGCAGCCACTGCTTCTTGGCGTAGAAGCCACTGTCGAGGTCGTGCGGCTGAATGTCGTTCAGCGCCAGTGTAAGCTTCTGGTACTTGGTGTACTGGTAGAAGTTGTGGTTATCAAGGTTGGTGCGCTTCTTGGCAGCGATGACCCGCTTCATCAGTTCCACGGCGGGGTTGTCCTTGCGGCTGTAGTGTGCACGCTTCGACTTAATCACCACGGTGGCCAGCTGGCGCGTGTCGGGGCGCAGTTTGATGTTGAGTTCGTGCGGCGTGGAGGCAGTTATCTTGATGCGCTGCGTCTGGTAGCCCACGGCCGAGAACGACAGGTACCAGCCCTCGTGCCGCTCAATGCTGTAGCGGCCGTGCGCGTCGCCGCTCACAGCCACGTGATAGCCCTTGTACGACGCGCTGGGGTAGATAATGGTATCGCCCGTTTGCGCGTCGGTTACCACGCCCGTAATCTGAGCCTTTGCCCCCTGGATGCCAACGAGCAGCAACAAGCTGACGAGAATGATATGGATGAAATTTGTTTTACTCATATTTTATTGTTGTGGCAGCAGTTGCGCCAAATCAGTAATTACTTTGTCGGGCACCGTTTCGTCGTAGGTCTGGTCGTACCATCCCTCGCCTTTGAACCACACGGCGTGGCAGCCGGCTTTCAGTGCGGGCTCCACATCTTTGTAGAAGCTGTCGCCCACCACCATCACCTCGTCGGGCTGCAGGCCCAGGGCCTCGACGCCAAGGGTGAAGATGCGGCTGTCGGGCTTGCGGATGCCCACCACCGAACTCTCGATTACCTTGCTGAAGAAGGGCGTGAAGCCAAACTCCCGGAGCACGCTGTGCATGTTGCCGTAGAAGTTGGTTACCAGCACCATGGGGCAGGTGCGGTGCAGCACCTCGAGCACCTGGCGGCTGTGGGTGGTTATGGCCACCACCTGGCTGTACAGGTCGTTTAGCACCGTGTTGTGCACCTGGTGCAGTTCCTCCTCGCTGGCATTCCAGTAGCCCTGGGTGCACAGATACTCCATTTCGAGCCTGAGCTTCACCTCGAGCGTGCGCTTAAAGGTATAGTCGGGCTTGATGATGGGGTTGGCCGAAAGGTAGCGCTCGGCGTAGATGTAAGCCTCTTTGAACTCGTCCCACGTAACGGGCACCTGCTGCCGCTCGTAAGCGTGCCACAGCATTTTGCCCCAATGGCAGCCCGCACTGTCGAGCGTGCCGCCGTAATCGAAGATGTAACCTTTAATCATGCTTGCAGAGATTTAATGGTGTCGCGGCAGAGCTGCTCGTGACTGTGGTGCATATAGGCGTAGAGAGCCGCCATTACGGTGAGCTCGAACACCGGGTAGAGCCACACCCATCCCGTTAAACAGCTTATGTAAGCCACGATGGCACGTGTGTTGAACGTAAGGATGTTGGTGAAAGGCATGAGGCGGCGACTGCGCTCGAGAAACTTCTGGCGCGCATCCTCGAGGCTGGCACCCGCTAAGGTGCGCTCACGCCACAGTGCCTTGAGCTGCTGGAAAGCCGGTGTGCGGCGCTCCTGACTCTTGCAGTAGCGGGCATAGTTGTAGTAGAACAGCCGGCCCAGCACATTGCTCTTGGGCAGAGAGTGCAGCGTGTCGAGCTGTGCGGCCGAGTTGTCGAGCTCAGAACCGTTCTTTCCCTTTAGGAAGAACAGGTGAATCTGACGGTAGTAGTCGGCCAGCGAGCTCTGCGGCGCATGGCAGAACACGCCAGCCACGATGCACAGCACCCAGGCCCAAAGGCCCCACTGGCCCATGCCACCGGGCAGCTGCATGCTGCTCAGGCGCAGGGCTATGGCCACGTAGATGGCGAAGAACCACACGTCGCCGCTGAAGCCGTCGAGCACGCGGCCCACCAGCGTCTTCTTGCCGGTGAGGCGCGCCATTTGTCCGTCGGTGCTGTCGCAGAAGTTGGCCAGCATGAGCAGCACCACGCCAAGGATGTTATAAGTAAGTTCGGTGTGACTGAACATCACGCCGGCTGCAGCACCCAGGAAGATGGAGAGCACGGTGATGACGTTGGGGTGCAGCCCCAAACTGTCCCAGAACAGTGCGAACACCAGTCCGATGGGGCGCGTGAAGTGCACGTCGAGCCACTCCTCAGTATCGTTCGATTTAAATGAAGCCTGCAGTAATTGCTTAAATGACTGTTGCATATTTCTGTTTTTATCCTAATTTATTTTGGTCGTTATCTTTTATATAATGTGTAATGATTTACGCATATCTGCTCGCGACAGAGGCTCACTGTGCTGCGGCTGCGTTGGCAAGTGCGGCAATGGCCCGGGCTGCCTGCTCACGGCAGGCCGAGAAGCTGGGCCAGTCGTTAAAGTCGATAATGCAGAAGCTGCCGTCGGCCTGCACGATGGCGTCGCCACCCCACACTTCGAGTTGCGAGGCCTGGGCTGCCTGCAGAGCTGCGGCGTGCAGGGCGTCGGCGTTAAAGGCGTAGTGGTGGGCTGCGCCATTCAGTGCTTCGTCGCCAAACTTGGAGCGATGAGAGTCGGTGGGGTAGAAGTACCTGAAGAAGCCTTCGGCCACGCCGTAGAACTTCACCAAATCGCCCTCCACATGCGTGCTCACCACATATCGGGTAATGCCTCGCAGCACCAGTTCGGCCTCAGCCTCGGCCAGTTCGGCGCGGTTGGCACAGTAGCGCACGTCGCCCTTCTGCTGAGCGGCGCTGTCGGCGCGCTTCAGCCAGTAGCCGTGGGTGCCGTCGGGTGGAGGCAGAGGCACGCCCGCCTGCTGCAGCAACTCCTGCATGCGCCATCGCTCGGTGGCGTTGAGCACCCCCTGGGGTGCGTTAATCACACGGCTGCCCTGTTGCTGCCATGCCTCGAGCAGATGCAGGGTAGAGGGCATGCGCCCCATGCTGAGCACCACCGGCGCCTGCATGGCAGCCGATAGCTGGCACTCGCTCACCAGTGAGGCCCCGCAGTGCAAGTGCCGCTGCACGGCCTCGAGTATGGCAAGGTCGTTCTGCACCGAGTTGGGCGAGTAAACCTCAGCCCGCTGCACTATCAGTATGTTTTGGTCGGCCATGTCAGGCATGCGTCTCGTTAATGAAAGCTTCGGCCTTCGCGATGTCAGAGGCATGGTCTACATCCATCACCTTCCCAAAGTTGAATGCCTTGAGCCGCAATCCCTGTGCCACCAGTGCCCGCTGAAAATTGCGCATACGGCTCTCGCCCTGTTGCACGCAGCGGTTCAGCACGGGTTGTGCGTTGGCCGTGAGCGCATAGATGCCAGCCGAGATATACTGGCAGGGCGGGTTGGTTTGGGCGTCGTAGTAGCCGGTGATGTTGAGCTCAGGGTCGGTGCCCACGTAGAGCGGCTTCTCGTCGTCCACATAAGGCGTTACGCCCATCAGCGCATCGTAGCCTTTGGCCAACGACTGCTGGAAAGCCTCGATATAGCGGGCAAACTGCTGCTCGCTGAAAATGGTGTCGACAGTGGTGAGCACAAAGGGGCCCTGGGGCATCAGCTTGCTGAGGTGCCACAAACTGTGCATGCTGCTTGGCGTGGTTTTTACCATGTAGTTCAAAGGCACCTCGCGGTCGTTGAGCCCGTACTCCTTGATGTGCTCAAGATGCGCGCTCACGCGGTGAGTAAGGTCGTTACAGATGATGCTGATGCTTTCAGCGTGGTTATCCATGAAAATACGGATGAGGCGGTCGATGAGTGCCTCGCCGTTGATTTGTACCAATGGTTTAGGGTCTTTAATCCCCTCGCTTGCCAGGCGTGAGCCCTCGCCGGCAGCTATAATGGCAAAATTCATACGTATGATTAATGTTGTTATCTATTTGTGAGATGCAAAGTTACGCATTATATGGCAGATAAACATACAAAAAAGAAAACTTTTTGATTGAATAAAGTTTTTTAGCAAATTATTAGGGTAGAAAAGAACATAATAAATGCCCCATGCGTGATGTGGCAGCACCATGCATGGGGCGTATTCAACATCAACATTAATTTACACGAATTGTTCAAAAATGTTGCCTTATTGCTTTAAAATCATGATTTTGATATAATAAAACCCTTAAAAATTATTAATTTATCAATATTAATTGTACTTTTGCAATACAATTATACAAATTGATTTGTTAAGAGATTATTATTTAGCATTGATAAAAAGCATGAGAGATTTTCTACACTTGTTACTTTTTACGGTACTTTTTTGTTTGCCGTTTAGCATGAATGCCCAGGTACTACTTACCTACGGCACCTCGATGGACACCGGTTACGGCGAGCCCAATGTGATGTACACTTCCTACATACGCTTCCTGCCTGCCGACCTGAAGCCTTATGCCGGCGCCACCATTACCCGGGTGCGCATCGGACTGCTCAAGTCATCACCCAACGTTACCCTTTATATCAAGCAGAACCCCGCCGACCGCAAGCCGCTTTACACCCAGAAGCTCGGTTCGCTGCAGGCCGGCTGGAACGAGGTAACGCTCACCACCCCCCTTGCACTCACAGCCACCGACACGCTTACCATTGGCTACAAGGCTGGATTTGTGGAAGGCGGCGGTGTGGCACTGTCGCAGGTAGACGAAAAGTATGGCGCCGTTATCTATAATGCCACCACCAAACAGTGGGATACACCCGAAGGCAGCCTGTGCCTGCAGGCTGTGGTAGAGGGCGAAAACCTGCCAGCCACCGAGATAGCCATGTGCAAGCTCTACGATGTAACGGCCGGCGAGGCCGACTCAGCCTTTACCCTGATGGGCACCGTGCGCAATGCCGGCACGCAGGCCATTAGCAACTACACCGTGCAGTACAGCATGAGTGGCGGCAGCGTGTACAAGCGCACCTTCAACCACGCATTGCCAGTGAACGGTATAGATACCTTCAAGGTGCGGCTCGCCACCCCTGCCCCAGGCTCTTACGAGCTAAGCGCCCACGTGGTGGCTGTTAACGGCGAGCCCGACAGCTACGACGGCAACAACTCGGCCACGGCGCTGCTGCGTGTGCGCATGCAGAGCTTCCAGCGCAAGGTGGTGTTCGAAGAGGGCACCGGCACATGGTGCGGCAACTGCCCGCGCGGCATGGTGGCAATGGAGCGCTGCAAGAAGCGCTTCCCTGGCACCTTTATTCCCATCAGCGTGCACTCGGGCGATGCCATGCAGATTTCAACCGACTACCAGTACAACTACTCAGCTCTGCTGTCACAGTTCCAGGGCTATCCCTGCGTGATGGTTAACCGTGAAACAGTTACCGACATCGACACTGCCTCTGCGGTACAGATATGCCAGTACTACAGCAACCTTACCAGCGAGATAGGCTGCACCGCCAGCGCCTCGCTGAATGCCGACTCTACCGAGGTTACCTGCAATGCCACCCTGCAGAGCAACATCGACATGAACAACCCCGACTACCGTGTGGCCTTCGTTGTTACCGAGGATGGCGTAACGGGCTACGACCAGGAGAACTATTATAACAACAACCAGCGTGGACCGCTTGATGGCTGGGAAAACAAGCCCGAGCTGGTAACCGATGCCGTGTTCGACGATGTGGCACGCGCCCTGTCGAGCTACAGCGGTGCCGACCCTGGCTTCACATCACTCAAGGTGAACGAGCCCCGCACCTTCTCGCTTACCCTGCCTCTGCCCCAGACCATTCAGCACAAAGGCAACCTGCACGTCATCGCCCTGATACTCTCAAGCAAGGGCCGGGTTGTAAACGCTGCCACCTGCCGCCCCACCGGTGCAGTGGTAAATGGCATTAGCGCGGTGAACACACAGCAGGCTCATCACGGCTACACCTATTATACTATAGGTGGCGCACCCGCCGGTCACAACGCCAGCGAGCTCACGCCCGGCCTTTACATTGTGCGTACGCCGCAGGGCAAGGTGTGCAAGATGATAATTAACCGATAACCAGATAATTACAATTCACTAATTCATAAATCACAGCTTATGAGAAATTCTACTCTCTGTGCACTGGCACTGGCCGCACTGGCTGCCGCGCCACTGCACAGCACAGCCGCCAGCAATGCAAGGCGTGTGCGCTACCACGCCGCCAGCGCCGTGGCCGATGCCGAGGTGCTGCATGGCTTGCGCCAGGTGCGCTCGTACGACGATAGCGGCAACTTGCTGGGCACCACAGCCAGCATGATGGCCATGCCGGCATCCAGTGAGAAGGTAATGAGCATCGTGCCCGGGTCGGACGCTATTGGCGCAGGCACCGCTGCCTTCTACGCCAAAGGCAATTACTACGTAATCAACTATGAGTTCGACTGGGACACCTTCACCTACAAAACCACGGTGAACGTGTACAGTTGCGACACCTGGAAACTGGTGGCAACCTTTGCCCCCGAGAATGTGCAGATTAGTTCGGCAGTGTGCTATAACCCTGCCGACGGCTACGCCTACGCCCTTGGCACGGATGAGAACTTCCAGACGGTGCTCAACAAAATTTCACTTACCGACTTCACCGTTACCAAAGTGGCCGACATTGAGGACTTCAACGGTGCGGTGGCGCTCGTTGCCGACGGCAAGGGCTCGCTCTATTCGGCCGATGTGAACTCGTATCATATTTATAAAATCAATGCTGCCGACGGTGCCGTTACCGATTTGGGCGAGCTTGCCGAGGACATCGAGAACGATGTGCAGGGCATCTGCTACGACGAGCGCACCAGCACCATCTACCACGTAACGCCCACCTGGCAGGGCTACTCGCAGCTTAACGCCATACACATGGGCGACTCCATAACCGTAGACAGCGTGAAGGTGTTCGATGCAGGCACTAACATCAATGGCTTGTATATCACCACTCCGGCCGATGCCGCTCCCGATGCCGTAAGCAACCTTGCGGCCAGCTACAACGATGAGGCCAACCCGCTGAACTGCACCCTGAGCTTCAACGTGCCCGCCACTACCTACGGCGGTTCAAAGCTTACGGGTGACGTGCAGGCTGTTATCGACATCGACCACGTGAGCGAAACCACTCCCGTTGAGGCCGGCAAGGCTTTCTCGGTAACCAGGCAGCTCACCAACGGTCCGCACATCATCACCGTGGCACTTAAGAACGATGCCGGCACCTCGCGCGAGCACATGCTGCAAACCGTGGCCGGCTACGACCAGCCCGACACGGTGCGCAACGTGAACTACTCGGTAACCAACGGCACCGCACTCGTAACCTGGGATGCGCCCACCAGAAGCAAGAACGGGGGCTCGTTCGATGCCTCACTGCTCACCTACGATGTGCTGCGCACTCCAGGCAACGTGAAGGTGGGTGACAACCTTACCAATACTCAGTTCACCGAGCAGCTGCCCAAAGCTTACCATCACTATGGCTACCTTATCGTACCAAAGATGAAGGGCACCGCCGGCGACACTACCGCCACCAAAACCTTCGACTATGGCGAGTATCTCGAACCGCCGTTCAGCACCACCTTCACCGATAATAACGTGCCTTACACCTTATATAATAGTAACGGAGCCGGATGGCAGAACATTGGCGAGATGTTCTGCATGTCGAGCAAGGTGATAAACGATAACTACTCGTTTATTACCCAGGCCATCCATTTGCAAAAGGGTGTGGCTTACCGCGTGGCATTCGATGCAAAGCAGAACGGCACCGACCTGTCGAATCCATCGAAGCTGCTGGTTACACTTGGCACTGCCGGCACGCCAGACGCACAAACCACCCAGCTGATGGATACCCTCACACTGGTGAACGAAGAGCAACAGAACTTCAGTACCGACTTCACCGTGCCTGCCGATGGCAACTACTACCTGGGCATTCGCAGCATTGCAGCCAAGGGTAATAACGGCACGCTGCTCGACAACCTGAGTCTTGCCGCTTCGGCTACAGCCCAGGCTCCTGCCGCTGTAACCGCTCTGAAAGCCACCGCTGCCGACAAGGGCGCGCTCCAGGCCACGCTGCACTTCAATGCTCCGGCTACCACTGTGGCCGGCGACAAGCTCAGCGCACTCAGCGGCGTGCAGATTCTTAATGCCGACAACACCGTGCTGCAGCAGATTGACAACGTGCAACCGGGCCAGGCACTCAGCTATACCGATAACGGGGCCACCAACGGCTTCAACACTTACCATGTGCTGGCTCTCGATGCCAACGGCAACAGCGGTATGGCAACCCAGACCCGTGTGTACGTGGGTGAGGACCTGCCGGGAGCCGTTGCCAGCTTCAACGCAGCCGCCGACGGCAACACCGTGAAGCTTACCTGGCAGGCACCTGCCGACAAGGGCGCACTGGGCGCCTATGTCAACCCGGCCAACGTGAAGTACAGCATCACCGCTGTGCCCGAACCCGCAAGCTATAATTCTGAAACCGTGGCCGACGGCATTGCCGACCTGCACGCCGAGCAGCAGCTCGCGTTGCTCGACTGTCAGCAGCAGGCACGCCGCATCTACACCATTACGCCCAGCAACAGCGTGGGCGAGGGCACACCCGCTACAGCCATAGGTACTGTGGGCACCCCCTACATCCTGCCTTACAGCGAAACATTTGCCGGCAACGCCGTGCAGCATGCACCCTTCACCCTGATGGGCAAAACTCAGTTCGACGATGCCACTAATTACTGGCACCTTGTAAGCGGGCAAACCGGTGCCATCAAACCGGCTGTGGCCGACGGCGGATTCATGCAGTTCACCAACGGCACTATCGCAGCAGGCACGGCCGACGCCATATCGCCCATCATCTCGCTGAAAAATGCCAGCCGCCCCGTAATGTCGCTGTGGTTCTGGCATGGAAGTGATGCCGACGAGGGCGACGCACACATGAAGGTACTCGTATCGGCCGATGACAAACCCGCCGTTGAGGTGGCCGACATCGACTACAACGATTACGAAACCGAGGGCTGGAAGCTGCACCACATCGACCTGAGCAAGTTTGCCGGCAGCACCGTGGTGGTTTACTTCCGTGCCATCACTGCCGACGCTACCACCACGCTCGATGTAGACAACATCAAGGTGTACGACCAGAAAGACAACGACCTTGAGGCTGCTTCGCTCGATGTGCCGCAGCGACTCACCCAGGATTCGGCTGCCACTGTAAAGGTAACCGTGGTGAACAATGGCACCAAGGCTGCCGACAAGTACACCGTGGCTCTGCTCGTTAACGGCCGACAGGTGGCTCAGCAGAACAGCACTGCTGCGCTCGGCGTGGATGCACAGCAAACCTATACCTTTACTTATAAGCCCGCTGCTGCCGTGGCATTCAGCAAGGCAAAGGTGACAGGCGCAGTTAGCTATGCTGCCGATGAACTGGCTGCCAACGATACCACCAGTGCCGTTGAGGTGTTCGTAAACGATAAGAAGTTGCCCGTGGTTACCGACCTGAAGGGTACAACCACCGCCAACCACGTGGTGCTTAGCTGGACCGCTCCCGCAGCCGAACAGAAACAGCCCGCTACCGACAACTTCGACAGCTACACAGCCTTTACCATCAGCGGTTTTGGCAACTACCAGACCATCGACGGCGACGGTTCGCGAACTTATTATCCCGAAGTGCTGGGCCACTACACTGCCTACTATCAGCAGCCCCAGGCATGGCAGGTGTTCAACTATCCGGCTTCTAAGGTAGAAAACTCTTCTTACCAGGCACACTCAGGCGACCAGTATCTGGTTAGCTTCTCGGCCGTGCAAACCATGTGGGGCCTGCCCGTAAGCACACAGAACGACAACTGGCTCATCTCACCGCAGGTAGAGCCCGCCACCGATGTAAACGTATGGCTCAAGGCAGCCACCATCTCGTCGACCTACGGACCGGAGAAGTTCCAGGTGCTCTACACCACCGGCGACGCTCTCGACACCGCACAGTACAAGTTGCTTGCCACCGACAGTTTAACCACCCAGGAGTGGCGCAACTTCAGCTACACACTGCCCGCCGATGCCCGCTACTTTGCCATTCGCAACGTAACGCCCACCCGTGGTGCCGCCATCATGCTCGACGACCTCACCTTTACCGCTGCCGACGCAGCCACCCGTGAGCTTACACCGGCCGGATACCGCGTGTATTGCGACGGCGAGCTTGTGGCCGAAACCAATGATTGCAGCGCCACTGTGGCAAGAACCGATGTTCAGAGCCACACCTACACCGTTACCACCTTGTGGACACCCGACGGCGAGTCGCGCTTCTCTAACGCATACGTTTCGGCTAATGCCAGCGCCATTCGTGGCATCACCGCCGGCAGCAATGTCCAGGCTGTGTATGGCGTAAACGGCGTGCGCCGCAGCGCCATAGCCCGTGGCATCAACATCGTAACCTTCGGCAATGGCCGCACGGTGAAGGTGCTGAAGAAATAAGCAGTAAACTATATATTATCTCACAAAGAAGGCGGGCCCGGCAGCGGGTCCGCCTTCTTTGTGATACTGCTGGAAAAGTATTTTGCAGTTACAATTTATAAGTGTATTCCTTAAAAATGTCGAGGACGTGTCCACCGTAGGGTGCGGCCTTTATGGCCGCCCTAAGTGGCACGTAATTCCAACCCAATCACCCAATTGCCCGACAAACCGGGTCTGACAATTGAGGAGGACCGGTCCACCGTAGGGTGCGGCCTTTATGGCCGCCCTAAGTGCCACGCAATTCCAACCCAATCACCCAATTGCCCGACAAACCGGGTCTGACAATTGCGGAGGACCGGTCCACCGTAGGGTGCGGCCTTTATGGCCGCCCTAAGTGGCACGTAATTCCAACCCAATAACCCAATTGCCCGACACACCGGGCCCTTAGGGCGGCCACAAGGGCCGCACCCTACAGTGGACTTGTCCCCGACATTTTTAAGGAATACACTTTGACAATTGAGGAGGACCGGTCCACCGTAGGGTGCGGCCTTTATGGCCGCCCTAAGTGCCACGCAATTCCAACCCAATCAACATATTGCCTGACACACTGGTCCCTTAGGGCGGCCACGCAATTCCAACACAATCAACATATTGCAGGATAAACCGGTCCCTTAGGGCGGCCATAAAGGCCGCACCCTACAGTGGACATGTCCCCGCAATTGATTAGCGACGTCCCCGAAGGGGGCGAATTAGGTTAGCCCCATGTCGGAGCGAAGCGCAGGCATGGGGTATCAATATCCCTTGATTATTACTGTAACTGTTCCCATTTTTTCGTTATTCAAATAAAAAGGCGTAACTTTGCAAGCCTTATGAAAAAGATAATCTCTAAGATACTCTTGATTATGGCTTCGCTGCTGGTAACCATGCCGCTCCAGGCACAAACACCGGCGGCCGAAGCACCCTCAACATTCAATGCCGAACTACAGAAGCTTGCCCAGCACCTTTTACAGGGCAAGCAGGGCAGCATCGTGGCCATCGAGCCGTCGACGGGCCGCGTGCTGGCACTGGCCTCGCACGATAAGGTAGAGGATGGCGTGAACCGGGCCATCAGTGCGGTTTACTCACCGGGTTCTACCTTCAAGGTGGCACAGACGCTCGAGATGGTTACCGAAGGCACGCTTACGCCCCAGACGCAGTTTGCCTGTCACAAAGGCTTCTGGAAAGACCATATACACATTGGCTGCCACAAGCACGCCTCACCCCTTATGCTCACCGAAGCCCTGGCACAGTCGTGCAACAGCTACTTCTGTCAGGCTTTCCAGCAGATGATAGACAACCGCGTGGTTTATCCCGACAAGTACCAGGCACTGCTCACATGGAAGAAGTACATGCAGAGCTTCGGCTTCGGTCGTAAACTCGGCATCGACATGCCCGATGAGGCCGAGGGCGTGATACCCGGTCCGGCGTTGCTGGCACGCAACTACCGTGCGTGGAACGGCACCACCATTATGTGGATTGGCATGGGTCAGGGCGAGGTAAAGGCCACGCCGCTGCAGCTGTGCAATCTGGCTGCCATGGTGGCCAACCGCGGCTGGTGGATTACGCCCCATGTGCACGATGCCGCGCCGGGCCAGACGCTCGACTCCATGTTCACCCGGCATCATCAGTCGCTGGCGTCGGCCGAGGCCATCCATCTGGTTATCAAGGGTATGCGTGGTTGTGTAGCCCACGGCACAGCTACCGCCATCAACACCCAGCGCTATGCCATTTGCGGCAAAACCGGCACGGCCGAGAACACTGGCAACGACCATTCCGCCTTCATCGGGTTTGCGCCCATGAACCAGCCCAGGGTGGCAGTGTGCGTTTATGTGGAGAACGGAGGCTTTGGCGCCGACCTGGCTGCACCCTTAGCCGCACTCATTATAGAACAGGCTGTTACGGGCAAGTTGAGCGAAGCCTCTAAGGCAAGGGCTCGCCGCTGGCAGCGCAAGCAGGTGCTCATCACACCGGTTGAAGTGCCCGTGAATTTCGACGATTTGTAACGCCGTGATGCCGCCTTGCCCGGTTTGTGCAACCGATAATGCGGCTGATGTAACAATTTGTTACACAAAACGAGTAGAAATTCGTTATTTTGTATTAACTTTGCAGAAAACGAATTAACTTATGATAGAAGCTCTCGATAACTTCCTGCAATCGGCCTCGGCATTGTTATGGGGCTGGCCCATGATTGTATTGCTGTTGGGCACGCATCTTTTTCTCACCTTCCGTCTGCGTGTGCCGCAGCGCAAAATATTTACCGCCATACGTCTTTCGGTAAAACGCGACCGCAACGCCACGGGCGACGTGTCGCAGTTTGGTGCCCTTGCCACTGCCCTGGCGGCCACTATCGGCACAGGCAACATCGTGGGCGTTGCCACTGCCATTGCGCTGGGCGGTCCGGGTGCGGTGCTGTGGTGCTGGCTCACGGGTGTGTTTGGCATTGCCACGAAGTATTCAGAGGGTCTGCTTGCCATAAAATATCGTGTAAAAACACCCGACGGCCGCATGCTGGGCGGACCCATGTATGCCCTTGAGCGTGGGCTGCACCTCAAGTGGCTTGCCGTGCTCTTTGCCGTGTTCACTGCCTGCGCCGCCTTTGGCATTGGCAACACGGTGCAGGCCAACGCCATTGCCGTGATTGCCAAAAACACCTATGGCATCAGTCAGTGGATTACGGGTGCCGTGGTTTGTGCGCTGGCAGGTGCAGTGATACTGGGCGGCGTGAAGAGCATCGCCCGCATCTGCAGCATGCTGGTGCCGTTCATGACGGTGTTCTACGTGCTCGGCTGCATCTATATTCTTTGTGTAAACTCGGCTTTTGTGTGGCCTGCCTTGAAACTTATCGTGGAGTCGGCATTCACGCCGCACGCCGCCGGTGGCGGTTTCGTGGGGGCCGGCATCATGGCCACTGCCCGCTATGGCATCGCCCGCGGACTGTTCAGCAACGAGTCGGGCCTGGGTTCGGCACCCATCGTGGCAGCCGCTGCCCAGACACGCAACCCGGTGCGCCAGGCACTCGTGTCGAGCACTGCCACCTTCTGGGACACCGTGGTGGTGTGCGCACTCACCGGACTGGTTATCGTGAGCAGCGTGATAGCCTATCCCGACATTACTTACAGCGACGGGGCACAGCTCACCAAGCTGGCTTTCGGCAAGATTCCCTACGTGGGCGCGCCGCTGCTGAGCTTTGGCTTGCTCACCTTTGCCTTCAGCACCATTCTGGGCTGGAGTTACTATGGCGAGCGAGCCATGGAGTACCTGAAGGGTCGCCGCTGGATGCTGGTGTACCGCATCCTGTTTATCGCCGCCGTATTTGTGGGCAGCATTGCCAACCTGGGTATGGTGTGGAACCTTGCCGACTGTCTGAATGCGCTCATGGCTCTGCCCAACCTTATCTCACTGCTACTGCTTAATGGCGTGATAGTGCACGAAACCCGCAAGTATCTGTGGCGTGGCCGCCTCGATCGCGACATGGATGAGTAGCACAATTTATAAGTGTATTCCTTAAAAATGTCGAGAATGCAGCCGTGCAGCGGACATTTTGTTGACCAATAATTGCCGGGAAACGTCCCCGAAGGGGGCGAATTAGGTTAGCCCCATGCCGGAGCGCAGCGCAGGCATGGGGTATCAATATCCCTTGATTAATGCGTCCTCGAAGAGGGCGAACCTGTCCTGACTCATATTGCCTTGCCATCTCCAGATGATAAAGAAAATCATGTACAGGCTTACGCTCCATGAGGAGCTCTGAGTCTGAACCATCGGGAAAGCCTTACGAGCAAGCTCGACGTCTATCCCGCTGGTTGAGACTCACCCCTTTCGGGGTCAAAGCCTGTACATGAAGAAAATTGCCAAGGCATAAAATTGCGCATAGCGCATAAAATAATATTATTACCACGACGATATCATCAAGTCTTTCTAAAATAATTGTGAGCAGATTTAGGGTGTGCTGAATATTTTATGCGCTCTGCGCAATTTTACGCGATAGCGATTTTCGTCACGTGCAGGCTTTGACCCCCGAAGGGGGTGGTGCAGAGGTGATGGGGGCAGCCGTCGAGCTTGCTCGTAAGGATGTCCCCATCACCTCTGCACCAAAGCTCCATTGGGAGCTAAAGTCTGTACGTGACTATTTTCCAAAAAACTTATTCTCGATTCAGGGTGACGCATTGACGAAGTCAGGACGTGTTTTTTTTGTTGACCAATAATTACTGGGAAGCGTCCCCGAAGGGGGCGAATTAGGTTAGCCCCATGCCGGAGCGAAGCGCAGGCATGGGGTAAAGTATCCCACCGTGTGAATGCGTCCTCGAAGAGGGCGAACCTGTATATCCACTTGCTCCCCACGTTGTCACGTGGGGTTAACCATGTTCGCCCTCTTCGAGGACGTTATTTGCTTGTTGTTTCCGTTACCCCAGGTTTCGGCTTCGCCTCGACCTGGGGCTAACCGTGTTCGCCCCCTTCGGGGACGGTTCCGACAAATGTCCACTGTAGGGTGCGGCCTTTATGGCCGCCCTAAGTGGCACGTAATTCCAACACAATCACCCAATTGCCCGACAAACCGGTCCCTTAGGGCGGCCACGCAATTCCAAACCATACACCCAATTGCCCGACAAACCGGTCCCTTAGGGCGGCCACAAGGGCCGCACCCTACAGTGGACATGTCCCCGCAATTGATGAGCGACGTCCCCGAAGGGGACGAATTAGGTTAGCCCCATGTCGGAGCGCAGCGCAGACATGGGGTATCAATATCCCTTGATTAATGCGTCCTCGAAGAGGGCGAACCTGTATATCTACCTGCGCCCCACGTTGCCATGTGGGGTTAACCATGTTCGCCCTCTTCGAGGACGTCTGGTTCTGTGTTGTTGTCTTAACCCCAGGTTTCGGCTTCGCCTCGACCTGGGGCTAACCGTGTTCGCCCCCTTCGGGGACGGTCCCGACAAATGTCCACCGTAGGGCGCGGCCTTTATGGCCGCCCTAAGTGCCACGCAATTCCAACCCATTCACCCAATTGCAGGCCAAACCGGGTCTGATAATTGCGGAGGACCGGTCCACCGTAGGGCGCGGCCTTTATGGCCGCCCTAAGTGGCACGTAATTCCATCACAATCACCCAATTGCCCGATACACCGGGTCCTGACAATTGTGGAGGACCGGTCCACCGTAGGGTGCGGCCTTTATGGCCGCCCTAAGTGCCACGTAATTCCAACCCAAATCACCCAATTGCCCGACAGACCGGTCCCTTAGGGGCGGCCATAAAGGCCGCACCCTACGGTGGACTCATCCTCGACATTTTCCAGCAGCCCCCACATAGCCCGCCTGCATGGAACAATTGTCTGCAATTAAATGGCAACAATCTTCTGCCTTTACAGAGTAAAACTTTCATTATTATACAATTTAAGTTAGATACATTTGTTTTTATAATTAGTTTTGCTTAACTTTGCACAAAATATAAACTATACCTGCTGCCTGCTTGTAATAATTTGCAATGGCGCAGATAGGATAAAAAGAGATTTGTTTCACTTTACGAGTGTATTTTAAAGTGGCGTATTGATTGTTTGTTATGGTAAAGAAATGTATCATTATATGTTTTTGCGTGTTGTGCTTGTTGTACAGCAGCACCTCGTTTGCACGCACAAACTATAAAAGCCTGAGGCAACTGGCTGAACGCAGTCCGGAGAGCTTGCTCGACGAAGGTGCACGCTTGATGAAGCAGGGCGACAGTGAGGGGGCTTTGCTGCGCTTCAACCTGATTAACTCGCGCATGCAGCGCAACCGCAAGGTTTACGCACAGAGCCTGCACAACGCCGGACTGGTTTATTATGCCGATGGCGCTTATCCCAAAGCCATGGAGAGTTACATCACCTGCCTGGATGTGTGCGAGAAAATGCACAACGATTCACTCACTGCCTTAACTTATAAAGATATAGCCAACGTGTACTCCATGTATGGCGATTATCACACCAGCAGCTCGCTCTACCGACGCTCGCTCAAGCTGGCTCGCAAACATGGCGACCGCAAGCTTACCAACATGCTCTTGAACAATCTGATATTTGCCTACACCCCTAAGACGCCCTTAAAACAATATCAGGCATGGTATCAGGAAATGTGCCGCAACCGTGAAAGCCGGCCACGTTACGAGTACGATTTGCTTATGGTGGCAGGCACACTCGACTGCTATGCCCATCATTACCGTGCCTCGCTGCCCAAGTTCTACAAGGCTCGCGCCTATGCCCGACAGCATCATCTGATGCCGCTTTGCGAAGCCGAAGCCAACCAGTCGATTGCCTCGGCATTCTCGTCGCTCGGCAGGCGCGACTCGGCCATTCACTATCAGCTTATTAATCTCGATATGGCCGAGAAGCTCAACATCGATGCCTTGCGTGCCAACACCTTCAACGCACTGTCGGATTTATATGCCAGAACCAACCGGCAGCTCTCGCTGCAATATAAGTCAAGATACCTGCTGCTGAACGACTCACTGCTCAACGAAAACGGTTTGAACGACATACGCAACACCTTTTATTATCACGAAATGGACAAGCAGCTTGCCACCATCAGCTCGCAACAGCGGTGGATAGTGGCACTCATTGTGTTCTCTACAGTGTTGCTGGTGCTGCTTGCCGTGATTTTCTTGCTGAACCGGAAGTTGAATGTGGCCTACAAACATCTGTTCGACCGCATCCAGCAGGGCATGGCACACGATGTGATTCTTACACGTCAGTTGAGCACCATCAGCAATGCCATGTCTACGGCTGATTCTGAACAGGATAAGGGCGAGCCCGTTGCTGCGATGCCCTCCTTGCTGCCTCTGCCATCCGATAAAGATGAGAATGTGGAGGAGGCAGCCCAACCGTCGGAACGCAAGAACCAGATGGAAGCCGTGCAGCAAAGCAAGTTGCTCACTGCCATTCTGAACGTGATGGAGAACACCGAAACCTTCTGCAACTTTGATTTCAGCATCGATACGCTTGCCTCGATGGTGAAGAGCAACACGCATTATGTGTCGCAAACCATTAACGATGTGTACGGGCAGAATTTCCGCACCTTCCTGAACGAGTTCCGCATTAAGAAGGCCATGACCCGCATGAACGATACCTCCCATTACGGCAACTACACCATCAAGGCCATTGCCGAAAGTGTGGGTTATAAGTCGCAGTCGAACTTCATCAACGTTTTCACCCGTGTTACCGGCATGAAACCGTCCACCTATATCAAGCAGCTAAGGGACAACCAGTAACGTTTTTTGTTTCGTATTGGCACACAAATAACGTTCTGTTTTAAAATATCCACCGTAGGGTTGCGGCCCTTAATGGTCCTCTTGCGGGCGGCCACGAGGACCGCAGTCCTGCAAGAATGGACTGGACATTCATCAGCAAGGCACAGAGCTTGTGGCCAGTGCCATGCTCGACCACTTGCAGGTGTATGCACTTGACGGTTCTTTATTGTGAACCGCCTCGCATGCACAGTGCATTATTGTGGCTGGCTTAAGCGGCATCTGCATAGTAAAATTTAATTTGGGCAATGTATCTTCGTCTGTCAAGATGATTATCAAATAGTAATCAGGTTGTCTTAAATCATCAGGGGGGAACATCGTGCGAATGATGTTTCCCCCCGTTTGTTTGCAAAGTTTCAAATCGAAATATATGTTTTGTATTTTATTACATTTTTATAAAATAATTAGCTAAATATTTGTTTAATTTGTTTATATTTCTTATCTTTGCGTATGTAATACAAACTATAATCATTCATACAATGCCCATCCTCCGCCTGGTTTGCTTCCTATGTTTTTTAACAGCATTTGTCTCTGCAAATGCGCAAGAAAATGAATTGAATTTCCTCAATTCTATACGGCATAAGTATAAGCAGAGGTATGCTTTGTACGTTAAAGTGTTTGCGCGCGACAAGTTTCACAGCAAGCCGTATGCCTTGCAGGGAGCCACGGTTGTGATGATGTGCAAGCAGGATACTACCAAAAATGTGGTGGTTACTTCTGATGCGGAGGGCTTTGCCTCCGGCAGCTTGAACTTGGAGAAGGCACTTAAGGATACCACCGTTATTCTCAAGGTTACTTATGTGGGTATGGAACCGTGGCACAGAGTGGTTAAGCCCAAGCCTATAAATAATCCACTATTTGGAAAAACTTACGAAGTTTATTTAGATAGCATCATCCTTGACTCCAAGCCCATTACCCTTGAGGAAACCGTGATTATGGGGCAGCTGCAAAAAATGTACCTCAGAGGCGATACTACCGTATTTAATGTGGATGCTTACAAAATGCCTGAGGGCTCGGTGCTGCTCGAACTGGTGAGGCGCTTGCCCGGACTGAGATACAAGGATAACCAGCTTACTTACTTCGGGCATTCCATCGAAGAAATGAGGCTCAATGGTGACACCTTCTTTAAGCACGATATTAGTATCGCGCTGAAGAACATGCCTACGGCTGAACTGAAAACGGTGGAAATCTACAATGCCGCCGACTCAACTGCCAATAGCAAGAAGCTGGTGATGGATATGAAAACCAAGCACCCCATGCCGCAGGTGCAGTTTGCCAACATAAAGGCGGGTATTGCCAACAAAGACCACGACTATCTGCTCGAGTCGGATGCCAGTATGTATAAAAAGAACGGTCCGCAAATTTCTCTCATGGGTAATCTCCATACTACGCCAGAACCTTATATCATTGCGAAAAGCAATAATGGCAAAGATTTATCGGCAACTTATACTCAACAGCTGGGCAAACTGCAGGTCGACGCCTCTTACAATAACTTCTACGCTAAAACCACTACTCAGAACGATACGCACAGCAAGACGTTCGTTACCGACAATACCATGGAGAACCTGCAACGGCAGCTCAACTTTAACAAAAGCAACCGCAATATGGCTGAGTTGCAACTGGGCGCTGACTTTAAACATGGCTGGCGGGCCGAATTTAAAACGCACATGGAAAACGGGCACCAGGTTATTCGCAGCTTAACCTCTGATTCAGCCCTGGTAAACGGCAAACTTACACATACCGACAATTACCAAACCATGGGTCATGGTAACTCTAACTCCATTAATGCTCATCTGGATGTACGCAAGAAGATGGGTCGCTACCATCGTATAGGTGTGCAGGCCGATGCTGATTACAATAAGCAAACGGGTGAGAATCTGGAGCAGCGTTACACCAACTACGTGCAGTTTGCCGACAGCGTTGAGCAGTATAATCGGCGCGTAAGCACTCCGTCGAATACTTCAAACGTAAAATTCGGACCGTATTACCGATACAATCCTCACAACATGGTGCTTGAAATAAAGTATCTGGCCTCGCTTACGCACGATACTTCACACAACAGGTATACCGAAATTCTTGACGGTGGCATGGAGCAGGCGCTCGACAGCCTCTCAAATACCTGGCGCAGCAACACTGTGCAGCACCTGCTGAGCGCCCAGTTCATGTACCTTCGTCATAAGCGGGAACTTACACTCTATGCCCAGTTGATGCCCACTTCCACTAAGGTTACTTATTCGCGCCCCGACGGCCTCTATGCCTCTAACCGCGTAAACATGCTGCTCTTCAATGTAAAGGCATCCAGCCGCTGGCAGCTCAAGGGTGCCAACTCCATTGCCTTAAGCTACAACGCCAAAAAGACTATGCCCTCCGACCGGTTCCTGCTCAACGTTTCCGATTATTCCGACCCGCTTAACATCAGCTCGGGCAACCAGCACCTCAAGGGGCCTGTGTCGCACGAGTTCTCGGCCAATGCCACCATAGCCTCCAAACTGTCGCTGGCGCTCAATTTTACACCGGTGGTCAACGCTATTACTGCGCGCAACTCATACGATTTAAAAACCGGCGTGCATCGCTTTGGCTACGACAACGTGAACGGCAACTACAACTTCTCGTCCAGAATGTCGTACAACACCTCACTCAAATCGGTTATGCTTGGCGCAAGTGCCAACTACTCCTATAACCACAGCATCATATATTCGGTTGGGTCAACGGCAAGCGAAGTGCGCTCGCATGTAAATTATTCCACTGTAGGAGCCTTGCTCAATCAGAGTTACGGTTGCAGCTGGCTCCTTCAGGGCTTAAGCTTTATATATCAATACAGCCAGGCTGCCTCGCCATTAAATCCAAGTACACGCCGCATAAACTACAGCACCAAGCTCAATACCACCTTCGTGCTGCCAAAGCATATCGAGCTCACCTCTGACCTTACCTGGTACTCACGCCACGGCAGTTATGTAAAAGCCTCCATGCGCGACAAGTTCTACTGGGACTTGAAATGCTCGGTAAGCACGCTGCGCTCCAAAAGACTGAAGCTGAGCGTTGAGGCCCATGATGTGCTGCATCAGCAGCGCAGCTATACCCAGCAATTCATGGGCAACCGCTGGTGGGAGTCGCGCCAGCAGGGCGTCACAGCCTTCATCCTTTTCTCTGCAGCCTACCGCTTCTCCAGATTTTAACCGTTACAATCCTTAAAAATGTCGAGGACGCGTCCACTGTAGGGGCGGCCTTTATGGCCGCCCTAAGGGCCCGGTTTGTCGGGCAATTGGGTGAATGGGTTGGAATTACGTGCCACTTAGGGCGGCCATAAAGGCCGCACCCTACGGTGGACATTTTTCGGACCGTCCCCGAAGGGGGCGAACACGGTTTGCCCCAGGTCGAGGCGAAGCCGAAACCTGGGGTTAAGACCACAACACAGAACCAGACGTCCTCGAAGAGGGCGAACCTGGTTAACCCCACGTGGCAACGTGGGGCGCAAGTGGGTATACAGGTTCGCCCTCTTCGAGGACGCATTAATCATGGGGAATTGATACCCCATGTCTACGCTTCGCTCCGACATGGGGCTAACCTAATTCGCCCCCTTCGGGGACGCTTCCCGCAACAATTGTTCATCAAACAATGTATCGCTGCGGCCACGAGGGCCCCTGACTTCGTCAACGCGTCACCCTGAATCGGGAATAAGTTTTTGGAAAATAGTCACGTACAGACTTTAGCTCCCAATGGAGCTATGGTGCAGAGGTGATGGGGACAGCCTTACGAGCAAGCTCGACGGCTGCCCCCATCACCTCAGCCCCATCCCCTACGGGGGACAAAGCCTGCACGTGACGAAAATCGCTATCGCGTAAAATTGCGCAGAGCGCATAAAATATTCAGCACACCCTAAATCTGCACACAATTATTTTAGAAAGCCTTGATGATATCGTCGTGGTAATAATATTATTTTATGCGCTATGCGCAATTTTATGCCTTGGCAATTTTCTTCATGTACAGGCGACCCCGAAAGGGGTGAGTCTCAACCAGCGGGATAGCCGTCGAGCTTGCTCGTAAGGCTATCCCGATGGTTCAGACTCAGAGCTCCTCATGGAGCGTAAGCCTGTACATGATTTTCTTTTTCATTCCATAATTCGTAATTGCGTCACCATCAATTGCAGAAATAAGCTTATAACTAACTGATAATCTATGATGACACTTCATCCAACCAAAGATGTGATGAAGTCAGGAAGGGATATTGATACCCCATGTCTGCGCTTCGCTCCGACATGGGGCTAACTGTGTTCGCCCCCTTCGGGGACGTTTTCCGCAACAATTGTTCATCAAACCATATTGCGCTGCGGCCACGAGGTCCGCAGCCCTGCCGTGTACCAACTTCGTTCCACGCTTTGGTACGGTCGATACCTCCATCAGGTACTGCCGATACCTCCATCAGGTACTGCCGATACCTTCGCATGGTACTGCCCGTACCTCCATTTGGTACTGTCGGTGCCAGCGGCTGAAACGATTGCCGGAACGGCACAGTGAAACTTCAAGAGACGCATTTATGGTTAATATCTTATAATATATATAATGTGTAATGCGGTCAAATTGTAATAAAATACGAAAAGTATAACAAAAAGATAAAAAAAGTTGGTGTAAAGTTTGGTGGGTAAGCAGAAAAGCTATACCTTTGCAAACGCTTTCAGGAAGTAACAACAATGAAACAT